>Ga0209506_1000022_pt1 | contig 188105 bp, 147 predicted proteins | sample AD_JPNHG2_MetaG_FD_184409 | JGI IMG/M metagenome (GOLD analysis project Ga0209506, IMG submission 184409) | Active sludge microbial communities of municipal wastewater-treating anaerobic digesters from Japan - AD_JPNHG2_MetaG (SPAdes) (version 2) | ecosystem: Engineered > Bioreactor >...
TCCAGTCGGTCCCGTTCTCGGAGTACTCAATGGTCACGCCTCTGAGACCGAAGCCGAGGATGATCTCGAACTGGACGTTGTAGTTCCAGACCAGAAGCTCGTGGAGCTTGTAAACGCGATCGAATTCGTACTGGATGTACAGGGCCTCGCCCTGCGGAGCCATGGCCAGCCACATGTCATTGCCGACATCCGAGTGCTGATCGGCGGCATTCAGGCCAGAACCATCGACGGTGCGCTGCGGCCCGGACACAGCCTCCGAGATGCCGTTGCTGGTGGCGATAACCCCAGGGATCGGATAGGCAACCGGCTCGGTCGTGAAGCTCCAAACGTCACCCTTGTAGATCGTGAAGTCGGGGGCGCCGTTGACTTCGTCGATCCGCCAGTAATAGGTCTGTCCCAGAGCGAGCGCGCCGGGCGGATCGAATTCGACGCCGGCCTGGTTCTGGCTGACCAACACATTCAACGGGTTGGCCCGACTGGCGTTGTTGACATCCTCGAACACGGTGCCGAGGTACACATCGTGCGTCCGGGCGTATGTGCCCGCGATCCAGGCCAGCACCGTATCGGTGGGCACATCCGTGGCGCCATCCTCCGGCCACACCACGATCGCACAGACATCCGGAAGCCAGGGAGCGGACGCGTGAGCGAGAATCTCCGCATCGGTCAGGGCATAGTCGTAAATGACCGCCTCATCCATGAAACCATCCATGCCATCCGAAGCGCTGGCCGCACGACCCCCGAAGCTGTCGATCGGGCAGTCGATCAGCGTTGCGGTCGTTCCCACCAGCACTCCGTTGACGAATACCTGCGTCTGATTGCCGCTCTTGCGGTAGACCACATGGATCCACTGTCCTACCGGAGCGACCAGATTGGCTCCTGCCACGGCGGTGAAGCGCGCGTCGATCACGCCGTACTCGGTGAAACTCAACTGCTCGTCAACGCCCCAACCGACGATGCGCAGCGAGAAGGCCGAACTGTCAGACAGAGCTTGGGCCACCGTGTTGCTCATCTTCATGACGATGAACTCCGCCGTCCACTCCGCGCTGGTGACGTTTCCGCCCTGCGTCCACATGACGTCATCCTGACCGCCCCGTTCGAAGCGAACGGCTTGCCCCGGTCCGAAGAGTCCATCCTGCCCCAGTTCCACCAGACTGCGATAGACCCCGTTGAGACCGCCGCTGCCGGCGTCATACGCATCCGTGGTTCCCGGGGCCTCATTGAACCGGTACCAGTGCACGGGATTTGCGGCCCGCACCGCCATCTCCCACTTCTGAGTTCCCGCCCGGCTCAGATTGCTGCCGGCAAGCAGCACAGACAAAACGAGCAGACAGAATAGTCTTCTACACATCGCTATCCTCCTTCAGAGCACGATGAAATGGTATCACCCGTGTCCACACACCTGCGCACACGTCTATCTCGGAGCCCCGCATCCTGCTGGTCGAACCACCTCCCTTCCTGTGCCGAATTCGCTTCCTGCCTCTTTGTCTCCTGCTATTATGATTTTAGACCTCTGGCACAGCAAAATCAAGGCTAATCCGGGCGTTGTTGACACACCAGGCCGGCAGGCGATCCGAAGCCTTGCCGAAAGACGGGGGCGCCGCCCGGCAACGGGCTTTTGCAGCGCGGCTATTCCACACTGATCTGGTCGCTTACGCGATAGTAGTCGAAGTCGACGAATCCACCTGCCGCCCTGGTCGTGAAGTTGAACAACCCGAAGCGGTAGCCCATGAAATGCGGCAGGGTGTAGGCCATCTGGAGGACGGAGCCGATCCGCGTCCACGCCTGCCCGTCCAGGCTGTAGTAGAACCAGGCCTTGTCCGCCCGGTTCCTGAAGTCGCAGTCGATTCTGAGATACACGGTTTGCTGCGCAAGCGGAACGCGCTCAATCTCCTCGGGCGCATTGGATGGGGCGCTGACCATGACGAGCGATTTGCTCTGGCCCTCCATTTTGACACCGACAAAGCCATATCTCCGTTGCAGGGCAATCAGGCCGGCATAGTCACCATCTCTCATATTGCCGACCTCGATCCTCGTCATGGCGGAACTCACCGGGCCGAAAGTCCTCTGGGTCAGCATGTTGCGGGCCCCCAGCACGTCTTTGTCCACGCGTCCGGTGGTCAGACGCAGATAACCGCTCGGTTCACCAATCGACCAGAAGCGGCCGTCAGGGTTGTGATTCCACTGCCAGGCCAGGGGCAGTGGCTCGCCCGGCTGGCGATTGAATTCGTCGCAGGCTACGATATTGCCAAGCCCTCCTTCGTTGTCGTCAATGTCGAGTGTCCGAGGCGCTTTTCCATCGATACCGAGCACCGGCCAGCCGTCCTCCCACCGGACGGGCACCAGCCAGGGACTGCGCCCGACCGCACCGTTGTCCTGGAACAGCACCGCATACCACTTGCCGTCCGGCGTGTCGATCAGACAGCCCTGGGCGACTCCCTGATCCTGGAGGACGACCCTGCCCTCGTAGGGACCGGTGATCCGGTCCGCCCGGTGGATGATCTGCGTGCGCATGCCGCCACGCGGCCAGGTGATGTTCATCACATAGTACTTGCCGTGGACCTTGAGCAGCTGCGAGCCCTCGGCAGGAAGCTGGATGTTGGAGCCGGCCACGGCGCTGGCGTTCCTGATCACCACTTCGTTGAAGCCGTCCGGCTTGATACCGGACAGGTCCGCCTGCAATTCCACGAGTCGAAGATCGCCCACACCGTAAAGCATGTAAACGCGTCCGTCATCATCGAAGAACAGGGAGTGGTCGTGCAGCGACGGCGCAAAGGACGTCTCCGTCCAGTCCCCCTGTTCAATGTCCTTGGTCGTGTAGATGTGGGTCCTGCCGCTGGTGCTGGAAAAGGTAGAGACGTAATACGTGCCGTTGTGGTAACGCAGGCTGCTGGCCCAGGAGCCCCGGCCGTAGCAGTTCCGGCCGTTCTCCAGGTTCATCGCATCGTTTTCCACGAGTCGGTTGTAGGCATACCCGATCAGATTCCAGTTGACCAGGTCCTTTGACTTCATGATGGGCAGGCCGGGGCTCATGTGCATCGTGGTGCTGCTCATGTAATAGGTGTCACCCACGCGAATGACCGCCACATCCGGCACATCCGCCCAGATGAAGGGATTCCGCGCCGGTTCGGCCCGGACCGGCAGGACGCCGGCGACGGCCACAAACGTCAACGCCAGCAGATAGAATCGATGCGTCTTTGCCATATCATCTCCCTGACACGACTGATGAAGACCGAATACCGTCATGAAACTGGGCGGGTCCCCGCAGGCGAAGACCGGCTTGAAGGTCTTGGCCCATCCGGAGGATCGCCGCCGACTATTGTAGTCGGAACGCGCGCCGGGATCGACCCTTTTCCGGCCGTTCCCCGCGTCGCTTTGTACGCGCATGGAGCCCCCGGCTAATGAGGGAGAGGAAGCGAGACGTGCCGGGGGCTGTCACTGCACCGTAGTGCAGCCGCTCATGAGCACCCTGATTAAACCATATCGACGCCGCCGGCACAAGCCCTCAATCCCGCCCAGTGCAAAATTCTGGCAGCCTTTCCGCAGACGGCTTCCCGTCGTACGCGCGGAGAGCCACGTGCGGCAGCAACTTTCTCTGTGCCTCGGCCAGGCTGGAAGGCCTCCTCCCCGGCGACATCCATCAAACCTCATCGACAAGGTCATCATCAATCTCCCCCAAGCCACCCTCGGCCTCCGCTTCGCCCCTCGCGTATCCCCCTGACCCGGCCCTCGAACCAGTTCCTTCCTTCAATTCTCCCTCTCAACGTCCCGAACCACTTTTTTGCATTCGCGGACGAACCAGCTCGCGGCTTTCACTTCTGATCAACCCATCAACGTACTCCATGTACTTCGGATACTTGGGACTATAATGCTCGTCGTAGAACCACAACCCCGGGACGAGTTCTCTATCCCCGGCGCGGTGGTCGGTACGAAACTCGTAGCCATCGGGATATGCCACCACGCCTTGACTTGGAGCCCAGAACAACTCCACCCACACGAGTCCTTCACCGTCTATCTTTACGAACAGAGGATCAACATCCAAAATGGCCTGTGGAAACCCGTATCGCCCAGGATGACAGCGAATAGCGTACGCTCTTCCTGCTTCGTACTCTCCGGCAGCACGTCTTGAAACGTCCCGGCAAGCCTCCAGTAACCCCTGATGGTCAGTCTCGCACAACAAATGCACGAGTCTCCGTTCCACTTTGTGACGTTCCATCTGCATGTGTAGAAACAGTAGTCCAACGGCCATTCCCAGAACCACCGCGATGCCAAGGAGAATTCTGGGTAATAGTCCCCGCGCTGTCATTTGCCATCTCATCGTTGCAGGTCCTGGGTCGGCCCCAAATCAGGTCATCGTTGCCTGCGGTTCGATGCGGTGCTTCCAGTAGTCTGGATCGCGGTGGAGGTGCATCCCGGCCGGGATGAAGACTCCCTCTGCTGCCCGCGAGTTGAGCACGCCATACCGAAACCGTTGCGTTTGACCCTTCCGCACGTCGCTTTCAAGAATGGGCCACGCGTCCGGCAATGAGGTCACAAGGCGAACGGCAGTGTATGTTTCTGCGCCAGACTCCAAAGCGAGATTCTTCGCTCGCCGCTCGTAGAAATCAATTGCCCGCAGGAATTCCTCTTCGGCCTCTGGGTGAAAGGAGAAGTTCATTCCTCGAATCGCTTCCGGATTCCGGCGAAGACTTGGTCGCCGGGAATGGGTTTGACGTTGCCTGCTCGCAAGTCCGCCAGACGGCGTTGTGCCACGCGGGCCCATTGGGAGTCTATCTGGGGATCGGGGGCATTGAGGCTGCGGAGAATCGAGTCCGCCACCATAGCCCGCTCGTCCACGGGCAACGACGCCACCTCTTCGATGATCTCGTTCACCGTCACGTCTTGGCACCTCCTTTCTTGTCATTGTAGCCGCGTCGCGCAGCTTCCGTCAAGAATCCCGATTGCCGTGTCCTGGAGGCCGGGACCAGGCGTTCCGTCGATGCCCCTGCGGGGATATCGCGAGCCCGAATAGGACGCTGACGACGAACGTGCTCCGATGCAAGAAAATACACCCGAATTTCTCTTGACGGCTACCACTATGGGTTGGTAAAGTCGTCATAGAACGAACTAATAAACCGTGACTGGTAACTGGTAAATGGTAACTGGTAAATCGCAGATGTGGAGGGTCGAGCATGGCTACGGAAGCGCAGGTGCGGGCGAATCGGTTGAACGCGCAGAAGTCGACGGGGCCGTGGACGGAGGCGGGCAAGGCGGTGGTTTCGCAGAACGCGGTGACGCACGGCTTGCTCGCCCGCAAGACGGTCATCAGCGGCGAGGACCCGGGGCAGTTCGAGACCTATCGGGCGCAGTTGCTGGCGGAACTGCATCCGAGGGGCGTGCTGGAAACGGTGCTGGCCGAGCGGATCGTCGGTCTGGCCTGGCGGCTGCGGCGGGCCGACCACCTCCAGGCCGAGGTCTTCGACACGTTGCTGGCCCGCGAGAACACCCCCTACGCCCAGCGGTGCCTGGCACACCTGTACTTCGGGTCGCAGGATGGCCCGGACCCGCGCGATTCGGCGCTGGGCCGCATCGTGATCTCGGACTTCCGCTGCGCGAAGGTCCTGGAGCGGCTGGGCCTGTACGAGCGGCGGATCGAGCAGGGCCTCTACAGAACCCTCGACGAGCTGGAGAAAGTCCGCCAGTTGCGTTCGGCGGAACCGCCCGCAGAGTTGCCGCCGGAGCCGCAGCCCGAGACGCCGGCACAGGAACCATCGTGTGAAACAAAGCCAATTTGCCCGGATGACGACGCCGAAGACGCGCCCGAGTCCTCGACGAACTCCGATAGCGAGGCTGGAGGGTTGACGGGACCGACGGATGGGCATAGACTCGTGACAGTTGCCCTTGCCTCCAGGGCCGCGACATCCGGGCCAAATGAAGCCGGAGCGGGCCTGCGGAAGGCAGATCTGGCATCGGAAAGGAAGATTCGCGATGAGAAGCAAGATGTCCCACATGACCACGATCCCGGCAGTTGTCTCCCTGATCGGCCTGTTGCTGGTGTGCACCGCCCAGGCACAGTTGAATCAGCCGCCTGAGGGCTTCACCGCCCTGTTCAACGGGAAAGACCTGACCGGCTGGAAGGGACTGCTCAAGAGCCCCTACGACAACCCCGACAAGCGGGCGGCGCTGGAACCCGACAAGCTCGCTGAGCTGCAAAAAGAGGCCAACGATGATATGCGGGCCCACTGGAAGGTCGTCGATGGTGTCCTTCAGTTCGACGGCAAGGGGCGCAGCCTGTGCACCGCCAAGGATTACGCCGACTTCGAGATGCTTGTGGACTGGAAGATCGAAAAAGGCGGTGACAGCGGGATCTACCTGCGTGGCTCGCCCCAGGTGCAGATCTGGGACACGGCCCTGCGGACGGTCGGTGCCCAGGTCGGCTCGGGCGGCCTGTACAACAACCAGAAGAACCCGAGCAAGCCGACCAAGGTGGCGGATAAGCCCGTAGGCGAATGGAACACGTTCCGCATCATCATGATCGGCGAGAAGGTCACGGTCTACCTGAACGATGAGCTGGTCGTGGACAACGTGGTGATGGAGAACTACTGGGACCGCAGCAAGCCCATCTACCCCACCGGACAGATCGAGCTCCAGAACCACGGCAACTTCCTGTATTTCCGGAACATCTACATCCGTGAGATTCTGACCGCCGAGGAGAAGCTGGCGGGGTTCGTGCCGCTGTTCAACGGTCGCGACATGGTCGGCTGGACCGGCAACACGACCGGCTACTATGCCCAGGACGGCAGGATGGTCTGCGACCCGAAGAAGGCCGGCGGCAACGTGTACACCGTCGAGGAGTACGGCGACTTCATCTTCCGATTCGAGTTCAAGCTGACCCCCGGTGCCAACAACGGGCTGGGCATCCGGACGCCGCTGTCGGGCGACGCCGCATACGCGGGGATGGAGCTGCAGATTCTGGACGATACCGCCGCCCAGTACGCGACGCTCCAGCCATACCAGTATCATGGCTCGATCTACGGCGTGGTGCCCGCCAAGCGAGGCCATCTCAAACCGGTCGGCGAATGGAACAGCCAGGAAGTGATCGCCAGGGGGCCGCACATCACCGTCAATCTCAACGGCGCGACGATTGTCGACGCCGACATCGAGAAGGCCAGCACGCCGGAAACGATGGACCATCGCGAACATCCGGGCCTGAAGAACCCGAAGGGCCACATTGGCTTCTGCGGGCACGGGGACTATCTGGAGTTCCGCAACATTCGGATCAAGCCGCTCGATTAGTGGCACGTTTCGGCATCGCGGTGCGGTGTGCGGACAGGGCCGGCGGCCCTCGCCGGTCGGATGTCGCCGGGCTGGACCGGATGGGTTCTGTGGGTGTTTCCCTGACGCAGAGCCAGTCTTTTCCTTAGCCGCTTGCGCTGCACCGATGGACCTTCAACCGCGTATACTCCCGTGGCCTGTTATATGGGACGTTGCCCTTGGCGCAGCGTCGCTCTTGGCGTGTTACTCATTGACAGCACGGAGGTTATGCGATGGAGCGATGGATGCTGTGGGGAGCCGTCGGGGGGCTTCTGTGTGTTACGCAGGTCGCCATGGCCCGGACAAAGCAGGAGGCTGACCTGGAGAGGCTTCTGGACGCGATCGCGGCGGTGGAGAGCCGGTCGGACCCGACCGCCGTCGGGGACAGCGGGCGTACCTGATGCACTACGGGCGGGATCGAACCATTCTGGAGAAGGCTCGAATACACAACGGCGGCCCGAAGGACTACCGCAAGCCGGCGACCCTGCCCTACGAACGGAAGATCGTCCAGGTCCTTCAGGCCGAGCGAGAATCGTCGTAACCGCATTCGGACGTTTCCCAGACGCTCGAACCGTCGTGGGGGGTGATGTTGATAATATCGGGCGTCTGAAGCCGGCGGAGAGCCTCCTTCGCCAGGGCCTCGTACTCGGCGGCCCCTCTGCTGTCGGGCGCGTAGGTCTGGATGGCCTGGCCCACGCTGGGCGCCTCGGCGAGGGTAATGGTCTTGTGGATGACGGTGTCGAACACCAAAGGCCCGAAGAGACCTCGCATACCGTCCTCGACCCGCTTGCTGAGCAGGGTACGGCCCTCGACGAAGGTCAGCAGTAGCCCCATCGGCCGGACCAGACAGGGGTGGAATCGCGTCCGGATCACCTGAATGGTGTCGAGGAGGCGTTTAAGGCCGTCCAGCGCGTAAAAGTGGGCCTGTACGGGCACGATTACGTTGGTGCTGGCGGTCAAGGCGTTGAGCATGAGTAGTCCGAGCGTCGGCGGGCAATCGATCAGGCAGATGTCGTACCAGTCGGCAAGCGGCCGCAACCGCTCGCCGAGAATCAACTCCTTGCCGGGGGCGTTTCGCAGTTCGAGCTCGAGCCCGGCCAGAAGCACGTTCGCCGGCAGCAGGTTCAGGCTGTCGATGTTAGTCTGCCGAATGATCGACGCCAGACGGCCGTTGTCCCCTACCATGAAGTCATAAGCCGTCAGGTCCAACTCGTTCGGATTATACCCCAAGCCGAGGGTGGCATGTCCTTGCGGGTCAAAATCCAAAAGCAGGACCTTGTAGCCCATCAGGGCGAAGGCCCCAGCCAGATTGATGGCGGTGGTGGTCTTGCCACAACCGCCCTTCTGATTCGCAACCGCTATGATCTGCATGCAGCCGTCAGGATCGAACCAACAGAACCCCAAGTGGAATCGACTCCGTTCGCCCGCCGCGTACACATCCATGATCCTATCTTACCCGCTTGGCAGGTCTGTTTTCAAGCAAAATCAGCTCCCAGGGGGTCAGCGCGGGCCAGCGCGAAATCTCCCTGGGATGGTCCAAAAACCCAAGGAAATCCTCATCCGGGGCCTCCGGGCAGCCGATGAATAAGGCAGAGGGAGGGGGTACGGTTATAGGGCCTGTAGGCCATGGGAGGTTTGTCCTATGCTCAAGGCAAAGGATATCATGACCACCGACGTCGTAGCGGTGTCCAGAGACGCCGATATCTATCGAGCGATACGAATGATGGTTGAGAACAACGTCACAGGACTGCCGGTCATCGACAAGGATCGGATGCTGGTGGGTGTGGTGACGGAGAAGGACGTCCTGAAGCTGCTCTATGAAGTGGAGGACCGGCCTGGGAAGGTCGAAGACTTCATGACCCGGGCGGTCGTCGCGTTCGACCAGGAGACGGACGTCGCCACCGTCGCGAACGGCCTGGCGGCCAACCATTTCCGCCGCGTGCCCATCCTGAACCACGGTCGACTGGTCGGCATCATCAGCCGCAAGGACGTGATCAAACACATCAAAGAGCAATGGATCACGGAGAAGGTGCCCGCGTAGGGCGGAACCTGTCCGGCTCTACGCCAACCGAAAGGTTTCCGTATGCACGAGACGAAAGACATCATGTCCACCGACGTCGTATGTGTCCAGCCCGACACCCCCGTCACGAGAGTGGTGGAACTGCTGATCGAAAATGACATCACCGGTTTGCCGGTCGTCGAACCGTCGGGACAACTGGTTGGGATTGTCACCGAGAAAGACCTGATCGGCGTTCTTTGCGGCCAGGAGGCGCCGTCCGGTGTCGCACGCGACTACATGACCGAAAAGGTCATCGCCTTCGACGAGGACGACGACATCATTGCCATCTGTGAGTGTCTGATCAACAACCACCTGCGCCGAGTCCCCATCCTGTCCCACGGCAAGCTCGTCGGCATCATCAGCCGGCGCGATCTCATCAAGTACATCATGGAACCCATCGGCCGCTGAACCTGCGCCGCGGCGCCCGCATCGGCAGCGCACCCGAAAAGGCAACCTGCGACCTCCAGTTTTCCGGGTTGCGCACCGCGGAACCGTCGGGGGTCAAAATACGTAGTCTCCACAATTGACGAGCCTGCGCGCCGTCATAGACTGAGGAACGCTCTTGGGGAACCAGCGAAGGCGGATGGCCGCAGGCGGCTCGACCTGGTTCCGAGGGGCCTTCTCGGAGCCGGGATGAGAACGCGACAGGTCACCCGCACGGGAACGAGGTCGTTGCGATTGCAGGCTCGTCCGAGAAGTCAACGTCAGACATGGGGCTGATGAGCGCAATCCGTGGTGGGGTCGCAGCTTTCTGATGCAGCGAAAGGATGGTCTATGGATGGGTCTACACCCGGGGGGACGACAGGTCCATCACACGACAGGGATACGCCGGACAAACAGAACGACAGCAACGTCGAGCGGTTCATTCGAGTGACATACGAGAAGCTGCCGGCGGAGACTAAGGTCCTGGTGGCCCTGTTTTCCGCGATGAACACTGTGACGACGTTGACCAGGGACTTCGAACTGCCCGACCAGCTGTGGAAATCCCTGCTCTTCCACAACGGGGGGCCCCTGGTCGGCGAGTCGGAGGAGGTCAACTGGCTCAAGGGAATCTGCGATGGGATTCTCCTGGTAGCCAACCACGCTTAGACACTGTTGCGGGAACACCGCGCACCGATCGGCTTCGCTCGCCAGCTATTCCTCGCTGTTTCACACGACTCCACCAGAGCAAATCCCCCATGTTCGCGCGGTCGCTCGTGCGGCCTACCACGCGCCGGCAAGCGGCGGCCATCTCCATTTGAGGAATTGCCATTGGACAAATACCGCTGCGCCGCGCATAATGTTAAGCGCATGGCCCAAGGATTTCCTTTCCGAGATCGGGCATGCTCGTCGCGACGTTTGCCTGGAGGTGCTGCCGGGAAGCGGAGACGATCGTCGCGTGTCGCGCACAGGCACGTGCGACGCCGCGCCACGGATGGGGTGGAGAAGAGCGCCGGGTCCGAGCGATTGAGCCTCGAAGAGCCGAGAGTTCTATGCTGAGTGTCCATATCGACAAGCATGACGTCAAGGTGATGCCGACCTCTCTGGCGCAGATGGTCTTCGATGGTCGGCTGGATCGCCACGATCCGGCCCGGAGTTCCGACGGCGCGACCGAACAGCCGCTGGAGCGCGCGATCGGTCCGTTCTATCTCGAAGCATTGACGGCCGAGTTGCTCGTTCGCCTGCGATCGATGTACCGGCGTGGCGCCTGCGCCGAGGGCCTCGATGCGCTGCGCAGCCGGGTGGAAGCTCTGTGTCAATGGCATTGGGGGCTGGCGAACATCCGGGCGCGCTTCCTCTGGAGCGCCGCCTGGCTCAATGAGTTGAGCGAGCGATTTGAGACCGCCGTGAGCTACTATGATGCGTTTCTCCAAACGCGGTGCCGGGAGTCGCATCTGCGTTTGCTGGCACACAACAATCGGGGCGCTCTGTGCATCCGTCTGGGACGTCTGGACGGTGTTCAGGATCTGGCGAAGTCTGCGATTCGGTCGGATGCAAGTCCGGGCGGGCCGGCGACGGTGACGGGGCTTCCGGCGGCCTGCTTCAATCTCCTCAACCTGATCAACGTGGCCGTCGAGGTGGACAACCTCACCCAGGCCGTCGATGGACAACTGGTCGCGTTCTTCGCCCAGCTTCCCGAAGAGTTGCAGCAGCACTGGCTCGGGGCGGTGTCCCGCGCGGGCAGCGGCCCCGCTCCTGCGCTCGAGGAGTCGTCCATTCTCGCCGATCCGACCTGGCGATCCCTCAATCACCTTTCCTCGCGTCTGGCGGCGCAGGCGATGTCACTCGATCCTCCGCCGGCCGCCGACGAAACGCTGGGACGTGAACCACTGCTGCTGTGGGGCGAGGACGTACCCTCGTGCGCGCACGATCGCTACGCGGAGGCGGCGACACTCCTGCTGGGCAATCAGATTCCTTCGGCCCTCCTGCCGCAGGACAGCCCCCGACGGCGGGCGGAGCAGACGGTTCTGGAGGAACTGGCCGAGGTCGAGGGCCTGGTCGCGGCCGGCAACTTCGAGCTGGCTCGTTCGCGCCTGGAAGTGCAGCGGAAAATCCTCGTGGCGATGGATCATCGCGCCCGACGGGACGAGCTGCTGGCCCAGGTGGATGCCGAACTGCATCGGATCAGAGACAGCGAGAAGGACTTCCAGCAGCTGGCAATCCAGCGCACCGGCACTCGGCTGGTCAGCGAACTGGAACGCTTCTGCCGCCTGACGAATCTGGCCGCCGCTGAAAGGCAGATCGAAGACCTGAAGCGCCGGCTCGCCGAGCACAAGGCTGTGCTGGGACCGCAGGCCGGCGCTGCGTTTGTGGGCCTGTTGGACGAGCTTTCCTTTCGCGCGGAACGGCATCTGCGCCGCCTGAGGCGATTGGACACGCGCCAGAGAATCCGCGAGCCCCTGCGGGAGCTTCGCCGTGCCTGGCCGGCCGATTGGACGACTCCGGTTCCCGAATCCGCCTATGCGGCGCTGGCCCGATGCCATCTGAACGATCCGGGCGGACACGTGGAAGACTGGCCACGTCTGCGGGAGCAGCTCGATGCGCATCAGGCGCAGTTTCGGCTGCGGACCGCCCTGGCCCAGTGGGCACACGAGCCTGTGGCGCCGGAGAAGGCCGAGGTGCTTCTGGCAGACGTGCTGATGCTGTGCCCCGACTCCTGGCACGCGATCGCGCCGTTGTTCGGTCTGATGAGCGAGCGGCCGGCGGCGGCCTCCGATGCAACGGCGGATATGCGGATGGCTTTGGAAGCCGCGGCCCGTCACATGCCGGGCGCGCCGCCATCGGACGCTGAAGAGCGCGGACAGAGTCGCCAGCGCGAGCTGCTGAACCGCGCCGCCTCGCTTCTGAATCGGGTGTTCCGCGAGCTTGCGGGAAATCCCGGGCGGTTCGTGCGTCTGTGGGAGTGCGTGCGAGGCACGCTGGCGTCCGCCTTGGCGGAGGCATCGGTGGAAGCGATTGCCGGTATTGCGGCGGTGGCCCAAGGCTGCCTGGACCACTGGCCGGCCAGAGGTCCGGGCCTGGTGGGGCGATCGGACCCGCGCAATCCCGTGCGGCTGTTTCTCGAATCGTGTGAGAAGACGCGCTGTCTGGCGATGGCCGAAAGACTGCTCGACGCAGACCCTCCGAAGGCCAAGGAGGCGTCGGAGCACGTCGGCTGGGCTCTGAAGATGGGGCTGGACAGCCGCGATCAGGTCCGGCGGGCGGCTACGTGTATCTATCTTGCCCGGCACGGCGATCAGGATGCGGCGCCGCTGCAGAGACAAGTCCTGGACGGTCTCGACGCATGGGCGGAAGGACTCCATGAAGAGACGGTATGCCGCATCGGAGAACAGGAAATCATCGGTCAGATCGCGACGATCACGGCGCGGCCTCCTGCGGCGCCGGCCGATCCACAGGAGATATGAGAGACGTTTGCGTCTCTGGAGTACTATGAATAGAGGAGTCTCGTCAGTTCTGCTCGTCAGTCTGTTCGTCGGCATGCTTGCGGCGCCGGCGGCCGTGCCGGCGGACGCCTCCGAGGGGATCCTGGCGGCCGCACCACCTTGCTACGTGGTGATCGCCGTCGACGTCTCGGGCGGCATGGAACGGGCAGACACCCCTGCCGACGACGGTCGCGGCCGCCGATCCACGCTGCGCGCCGATGCGCAACTGGTCACCCTGCAGCTTCTGCCATACCTCTACTCCGACCTCTACATCGGAGTGTGCCATTTCTCCGACCGTGTCCGGTACAGCCTGCCCAGCGAGGAAACGGCGCCGCTGTTGGCCTGGGGCGGCAGCTACCTCAACGAAGCGGCCTGTCGAAACATGGTGCGTGATCCGGAGTTCACGGGGAGCTTCTACGCCGAGCTCGATCAGGGCCTGGACTGGGCGCTGGCACGAATCCAAGCGGCACGCCGACAACACGGCAACGGCCCCGGCAAGATTATCCTCCTCAGCCGAGGCGATCCGCGTGACGCCGCGCGGGACATCCGGACGAGCGGGCCGCTCTTCGACGCGGCGGCAAGGCTGACGCGGCAGAACGTTCGCGTGTACCCGGTCCTCGTCAACCGGGCGTCCTATCGCACCGGGGGCAGCGACGCCTCGTCGTCGGACCGAACGGCAGAGGAGATGATGACGGCGCTGGCCGCGCTGACCGACGGCAAGGCCTATCGCATCACGCGCACGATGGGACTGCCCGACATCCTGATGGATGTCTTCGGCTTGGGCACGGCGCTGGCGGAGAAGGTCTCGATCAGTCGATACGACTGGGCGACCGTGATCGTCGGCCGCACGCCGGCGTCGCTGAGCATCACGCCGGCCGCAGGTGCGTCGGACAACCAGACCCGCGTGTGGGCCCTCGACGCGGGGTTTGAGGCGGACGCGGGGATTCGCACCAGCCGCGTGACAAGCGGGCAGTGGCAGGCGATGATTCTTCACCGGCCCGGCGCGCTCGATCGCGTCTGGGAGGGGCACTGGAAGCTCTCCCCGCCGGAGGGGGCTCGCCTCTACCGCATACCCGACTTCCTCGTGCAACTGGAACCTCGGCCCGCGTCGCCCTGGTGGGTCCATCAGCAGGGGCAGGTCGCGGCGCAGGTCCTCGATCGTCACAAGGACACTTCCACACGCACGAGCGATGCCTCAGACGCCCTGTCCATCCGCCTGACCGCCACGTCGGGCGGACAGAGCGAACCACCATCTCTCGACGGCGGACAGTGGACCATCCCATCGCGGCGCTACGAGAGCAATCCTTTCACCATCGGGACCTTCGGGCTCTACGAATTCCGAGCCGAGCTGGTCCACCGCGCCGGCGATGCAGATATCTCACTGACCGATGCGACGAGCGAAGTGCTGGTCCATCCGCCGTGCGTCCGCCTGAGCGTTCTCGATGTCTCCGGCGCGATCCTCGGATCCCTGTCGGACGCGTCGGAGCCTGTGTCCGTCAACCTGCACGGAGGCCAGTCGGTTGTACTCCGCCTGTCGCCGGAAGGGACGTTCGGCGTCAAGCCCTTGTCCGGCCGGCTCCGTGTCGAGCCTCTGACACAGACGGACTGGACATTTCGGAAGGACGAGCAGGGCAATCTGGTTGCCGGGCCTATCGCGCTGCCCGAAGGAGAGCTGCGTATCTCCGGGTGGGCCGAGGCGCAGGTCGAGACGCCGGCGGGCCCCGCGTCGTTCCGATTGCCCCGCTTTGCGCTGGCCTACGGACCGGCGCCCGTGCAGATCCGCTGCGCGTTTACCGATCCGCGCCAGGCCCTGTGGGTGGGCGAGCTTCATCGGCAGTTGCTGACGATCGCGGCGTTCCCGGTATTCGACGCCGACCGCGAGCGAGTCGTGAAGATGTTCCCTGAGACGCTCCACGGCGCTCGCCTGCGCACGGTCGATCTGACCAGCGGGACCGCGCAGGTGATGACGCCCCGCGTTCGCCTGGTGGGCGTGCCGAAACCGACCGGCCTCAACGGACGAACGCTGGCCGCGACGTACGCCCTGGAGTCCGACATACCGTTGCCTCGCGCCGACCAGTGCGAGATCAGCCTCGACGGCACGATCGAGGGTCTTGGAGGGGCGGTGAAGACCTACGCGGTCGTCGATCCGATTGCCACGGGCATGCTGCAATGGGTGCTGTATCAGCCGCCCGGCGAGGCTCCGGCCCAAGGCTTGGCCGAGACGGTCTATTGCGGCGAGCCGGTCCGCTTCACAGCCCAATGGCAGGCAAGTGAGAATATCTCGTCCGTTCGCCTGGAACTGGTGCGCCCGGGAGCGGCCGGACCCATGAGCCTGACGGCCTCGCCGGCGGTCGGCGAGCACCAGGCGTTGTTGGAGCAGACCTGGCCCGACCCCCTGCAATCGGGACAGACCTATCCGGCCTTCCTTTATGTGGTCACGACGCCGCCCGCTGCCGGTTCGCCCGTCGAGATCAAGCTCGACGCCGGTCGAGTCCACGCCCGCGATCGACGCCTGCTGCTGGAGGAACTGACGGTCGGAGAACAGGCCGGCAGCGATGTGGCGTGCCATCCCTGGGAGCCTGTCCGAATTCCGCTGCGTGTCGTGTTTGGCGGCTACATCGCGGGCAACACGCAACACAGCGCATGGATCGACCGGGTCAAGACGTCGTGCCGCGTGACCGTGACCTCGCCCTTCGGTGATGTGCAGGACGTCAGCGACTCGATCGAATGGACGGCGCTGACTCCAAGCGACACGCGTGAGGGCCGAGCCACGCGGTGTGAGCTGAAAGGGTACGCGCCGTACGTTCCGCGCAACAGCGGGCGGGCGGCGGTGGAGATGAGTATCGAATTCGCCCGAGAGCGGGCGGCACCCGCGACGCAGCATGCCTACGGCCATCTGGCGATCAAGGAGCCTCGATTGGCATTGAGCGTTCAGAGGCTCACCTCGTCCGGGCGGGGCTCGCTGTTTGATTCGCAGACCTGGGCGACCGGCTCCGGCGGTCTGGCCGCCGTGACGACACAGCTTTCCACGCGTCTGCAAATGACCGTCCGTCCGCTCAACTGGACTACCGCATTGCCGCTCATTTCGCTGACCGTGCTGCGCCGTTCGACGCCAGAGGCACCCTGGACGACGGTGTCTTCGAGCACAGGTGATCTCGTCGATGGCTCGCTGACGCGCGAGGCCCAAGTCGCCGACAACGGCCAGTACGCGGTGGAGATGATCGGTCGCGATCCGCAATCCGGCCAGATCGTCGCGAGCCTGACGACGCCCGTCGTGCTGTCGATTCAGCCCCACGAGGTTGTCCCGGTTCTGTCGCCGGCCGCGTGGATCACGCCCGGCGTGCGGCAATGGCCCTTCGAATACCGCGTCAGCGTCCGATCGGAAAACGGAGGCGCGCCGCAGGTCTCGGCGATGGCCTTCGAATTCCAGTTGCCCTCGGCCCACCCCATCTGGCTGGAGGGAAGCGTTCATGCGACTGGATCCAGCAGTGCCGAAGGCGCGACGCTCTCGCTGAAGAGCCCGGATCTGCTGCCTCCGCTGGAGGGGCCCGCCAGCGGATCGGTTCAGTTCCGCCTGTCGTCGCAGGGCCAGGAGATGGTTCGCTGGGAGTGTCCGAACGTGCGTGTCTTGCCGCCGGTGCTGGGGCGACTGGACTTCCGGGGTGGCCGGAGCGGCACCGTGATCGAGCCGGCTGCCGGCCGCCTCGATTTTGACGGCTCGGCGGCGCTGTGGGTGCGACCCGTCTTCCGCGCAGCACCGGAGCTGACGGGCCAGTGGGTGCGGGGCCCCACAACCATTTACCTGTGGCCGGCTCGCGATCGTGATGCGCCGGCCGGGCAGCCGACTTCGCAGCTCATCCAGGAGTTGAAAACGCAAGGCGCTTCGATTCAGGTGTTCCGCGTCGACGGCGGCGAAGCGGAACCTGCGGTGCGGATTCTGCCCCAACTGGCCCATAGGGGCTTCTGGGGATGGCCCAAACCTGCGGCGACGCACCGGTATGCGGTTGTCGGCTGCGCGACCTATGAGATGCCGGGTTCTCCCGACCCGATGCCGATCTCCGAATGGACCGATGTCACGTTCGTCAGCATCGCGACCGCCAAGGTCGTACCGTGGTGCTGGTGGGCGCTGGCGGCGGTCGCCATATTGCTGCTGGTGGTCTTCGTGCTGAAGCTGCTTGTTCCCCGCCCCGGCCGGCTCGGTCTGGACGTCCGGCTGGCAGAGAATATCGCCACCGTGGAACCCGCGTCGTTCCACAGTCCTGTGGCGATCGACCTGCGAGGAACCCCCCTGCGGACCGACGTTGATCTGCACGTCGCGCACGCCCTGAGCGGCCTGGAGACCGGCGGGCTCAAGCCGCTTGTCGCCGTGCTGGTCGCCGCCGGCGTGCTCCTGCGGCGCGGGGTCTATCCGCGACGGTGGGCATGGGCACTGATCACGCCGCGAATCGGTCCCGGCGTCCGGCATGTGCGGAAGGGACTTCTGTGTGTCTGGACGGGCCCTCTGGCCAGACGAGGCCGCCTGTGGTCCCGGCAAACCGGAACGATTCCGATTCCGGGTCCGGGACAGGCCGCGTCGATCAGTCTGGACCTGCCCTACCGGATGGACGGCACCGCCCGGTCCATCCGGGTGAGCGTACGAATCCGAAACGGCGAGCCGCCCGCCGCACCAGAGACGGCCGACTCGCAGACGAGTACCTGAACGCGAGGAACATTCGAGAATCGCCGAAGAACACGCGAGGAAACAGACCATGCGACTGAGTGACAGTCCTATCATCGTACGCCCGACGTTGATCGTCGGTCTCGGAGGCACCGGGGTGCTCGTCTGCCAGTGGGTCGAGCACTACATCCGCGAGTTGCTCGGCACCGTGCCGCCGTTCATCCGCTTTCTCAAGCTCGACACCGACGCCTCGGACGACGGCGGTCCCCCCGAGGGCATCCTCTCGGACTTCATCAACCTGTTTCACTATCTCGACGTGGGCGAGGTCGTGCGGGACAACGCGAGCTTTCCCGAGTTCCATCCGCATCTGGACTGGATGCGCGGCTTCCGCGAGGACGCCACCTTCGCCGACTACGGCTGCCAGGGCATTCCGCGCCTGGGGCGCCTGGTGTTCTTCGAACTCCGCGAGAGCATCATCCATGAGGCGGTGGCCACGCGGTTCAGCAGTCTTCGCACGAGCACGCAGCAGCCTCTGGACGAGAACGGAGGTCCCTTTGTTCTGGCCTCCGACGGCGCGCCGGTAGTCCACATCGCCAGCAGCGTCTGCGGCGGGACCGGCGCCGGGATGCTCATCGACATGGCGTACAACCTGCGGTGGTGGTCGCGTGAGTCGTTCCCGAAGCCGGCGGAGATCGTTGGCCACCTGCTGTTGCCCGATGCGTTCCGCATCGACCCGATGCTGCGGCCGAAACTCGAAGCCACGGCCTGCGCGACGCTGGACCAGATCGAATTTCTCAGCGATGAACGCCGCTCGGACATCCGTGTGCGTTACCGCAGCGACCGCCGCGGAGAGGACTGCTTCCGGCGGGACACGGGCCCGTTCAACTTCGTGTACCTGCTCAACGGCCAGGTCGATATGGGCAGCGGCGACCGCAAACACCTGGTCCGGCTGATTGCTCGCGCGCTGCGAGCGCTGACGGTCGAGCCGCTGAGCCAGCAGGTGCGCTCGGACGCCAACAACAAGCTGGCGGAGATTCTGCCGCAACGCGATCCCGTGAACAACCATCGCCAATGCTTTTCGAGCTACGGCTTCTGGTGCGGCGTGCCCGGCCATCGAAAGCAGAACATTCAGTCCCGTGTCCTGGCCGACCTGGAGAACCTCAACGCCGGACAGAACAACGGACGGGCCCACTATCGCCGACAGGTGCAGCAGCGCATCGCCAACAGTGCCGCCTTCTCCCCTTCGGCCCGAGAGCTTGTGCCGCCGACGATCTCGTTCCCGTGGGAGCCGTCGGGCAAGGGGACCTCGCCGGATGTCGTCTCCAGCGTCCTCGCCGGCCTCCGCCGTCACCTGGAGATTGCGCTGGTTCCGTGGGCCCGAAAGGAGGCGGAGAAGCTCGTCGCTCCCCACAAGCCCGTCGAGTCGCTCCTCGCCGCGGCGGACGAGATGATGGACGAGGATTTCTTCAACGCCGAGCCGTTGCAGCCTCTCAATCAGGTCGGCGCCTGTCTGGACGCCTGGACCGAAGCCGTCGAAACGATGCTCGACCACAGGCAGGCGTCGGCTCCGCCCAACGTCAATACCGTGGTGGCGGACATCCTCACCCAGGCTCGCGGCGCGCTCGAAACGCTGGCGGTGCGCGTGCCGGCCCTGTCGTGGACGTCGAGCGATGTCGTGCCGGTGATCGACAGGACCATCAACGCGTGCTGGCCGGTTATGGCTGAGGCGCTGCTCCACGAACACCTGACCGAATCGCTCAAGACCACCGCGCGCGTCTTGCGGGTCCGCCGGCAGTCGCTGGATGCGCTGATCGCCCTGGCGTGGCAGCGGAAGTCTCTGGTCGAGAAGGCCGGCGGCAACGGAGATGTGCCGACCGACGGCGGGGTGGCGACGCTCCTTCCGGCCGGACGCAACCGTGAGCCCGATTCTTTCGCAACCCCGCTGTGCCTGCCTCTGGAGTCCGAAGGGGCCCTCGATGCGGTCGCCGCCAGAGACTTCCGGCAGAGCCTGATCAAACCGGTCCTGACCTCGTGCGTCCTGTCCATCCGCGAGCCGAGAACAGAGCTGGCGGAGGTCCGCGCCGTGGAGGACCGGCTGACCGAAAGCCTCGCCCGACTCTCGGAGGGAATGAAGCGGTTCCTGCACGACGTCGAGCGTCATAGCTGGGACCTGTTCCGTAACGGCCCGGCGGCGAATCAGTCGATCAACGATCATCCCTACTATCGAAGCATCTGCGAGATATGGCGTCTGGCCGAGCCGAAGATTGACCTGGATAAGTCGCGCAAATACGCCGCGCCGCTGTCGGTGGCCGTCGCGCAGCAGGTCCCCGGCTCCTGTGTCCCGACGCTTCTGACGCACAACATGGAAGTCAGCCTGCGCGAAGCAGGCATCACCGAGGCGTGCAATCAGCAGACCGGCGAATGGCTCCAGCTGATGCGACTGAGCTATGGCTTCTGCCTGGAGGCGATCAGCCGTTACAGCAAGTATGTCGCGGCCACGGATGAGTACGTCCGGCGGATGGGATTCGAGTTCTCCGACCTGTGGCTGAACAAAAACTGGTACACGGCCTTCCAGAGCGCTCTGGCCGAATGGCGGGACCAATCGACCCGGCAGAGCAACGTGCTCGAACGACAGGTGTACGAGGCCGGCGCCGCCAAGGTGGGCTCTTTCCGCAGGATGACCGAGGCCGTCAACGAGAGGCTGCGGCAGCAACTGCGCTCCCTGAGCGACCCGGGCGCGTGCATTCGCCTGGCCGAACTCCAGGGCGGGACCAATTCGCGGATCGATCTGATCCTTCAGGAGATCACCCTGACCGACTGCGACGCGGTCCAGGCCGGCTTGAGCCGGGGCCTGGCGCTGCTCGAGCACCTGGTCGAACAGGTCGAGCAATGCATCGAGACAGTCCCGCCCGGCGAGCAGAAGATCGCCAGGGACGTGCTCAGTGCCTGCCGCGAGGACCTCCGACGGTTCCGAGAAGAAGTGGACGTTGCCGATGTGGTGAATTCCTGAACGAGCCGAGATGCTGATGGAAGGCTGGTGAGCGTTTGTGAACGGAAATGACACGCAAGCCAAAGGGATTGGTCCGACACCGATTCTATTCGTTGCGGTCGGCCATCGCGCCGAGCAGACGATGTCCGCGTTTGCGCAGACCGTCCGGGACCTGACCGTGCCCGTTCAGGGTCCGTTCGCCGTGCTGTCGATCGACCCGGCCGGACGGCGGCTGGCGGCCGGTCACTGGACCTGGCTGTGTGACTTCGACGTTCCGGTTTGCGGCCAGGCGAGCGATGCGGCGGAGGAGACTGTATCGATGACGATTGGGTCGCTGATTCGCACCCTGCACGCGAAGGAGCCTGCCGCCGATCCGAGTCTTCCCGGGCGCGTTCGCATGAGCTCGTACGTCGTGATCGATTTGTCGGAGAGCGGTTCGGTGGAGCGGGCCCTGTCGGTGATGGGGCTTCTGCGGAAGGGCGATCCGGCCCATGATATGGCCGTCGTGGCGCTGACCGGCCGGACCGCGGCATCCGGCCGCGAACTCGACGATCTCTGGTTCGAGGCCTGGACCCACCTGGTATCACGCCTGCAGGGCGATCTTCTGGCGCAGAAGATCTACTTGCTCGACGGGCGCGACGTCGGCGGCGCCTGGGTCGAGCGGCCCGAACAGATGGACCATTTTGCTGCTCAGTTCCTCCTTCACCACGGGGTGACCTGCCGGGGGCCCCTGCGTCAGCATGAGCGACGCCGCATCAGTCCGCAGGAGAGCGTTTTGAACGTCTGCGGGTCCTTCGGCATGCGGCTGGTCCGCTTGAACCTGCCCGAGGTGATCCGGCGGACCGCAAGACGCCTGGTCCATGAGGACCTCGCCGGTCTCTACGAGGAGGTTCTTTCCGAAGAGCGACGCCGGCAGATCAGCCAGGAGGCCCAGACGCTTGTCGAGCGGATCGAGAGCATCTACGAAGCGGGCCCGCAGGCCCCTGAAAGCGACGAATCCAGCGTCACGGTTTACGACCTGGCGGTGCGCGACGAGGACGTCTGCGAGGCGATTGGCGCTGCCGTCGGGCGTGTCTGCGGGCGGGCACCCCTGGCGAGCCTGTGCCATCTTCTCCGCTGCGCTGAACCCAGGCTTCGGTGCCTGCTGACGCGGCAGAAGCTCATCGAGCGTCAGCGTGTCCGTGGCCGCGTGGCGGAGATGCTCCGCCGTCAGGACGAGCAGACGTATCAGCCCATGCGGGTCTGGCTGGCCAGGACCGCCGATGCCTGGGTGGACCGCTTTATCCCGACCGCAGAGACCCGGCCGCAGGTGAGCGTGAGCCGTCCGGCCGGCAAGAACGCCTGGCGTTTCGGGCTGCTGTTCTTCGCCGTCGGGCTTGTCGGTCTGATGGCAGGGTTGCTCTTTCAGGAACGCGTCTTCGCCTTCGGAGGGGCCCTGTTGTCCCTGGCCGCAGCCGTACTGGCGACTCAGCCCACCGGCTGGACCACGCACACCAGGACCGTGGTGCCCGAGGGACGCGAAACCGACAAGACAATTCCTGTCGTTTCCTATCGCAAGAGCGCCCCGCGGTGGATACGTGCGCTGGCGGTGGTGATGGCCGCATGTGGCGTTGTCGCCGTTGCGTGGTCGTTGTGGCCCGCCCTGGGGACCGCGGCTATGGCCCTGCGCTCCGGCGTCGCCGCCCTGCTGGCAGTCGTCGGTGCCGGCATCATACTGACCGGGCCGGTGGAAGTCCGTGCCGACCAGCCAAAACGGGAAGAGGCGCCCGATCACCTCAGCCCGCCCTTCTGGACGTGGCGTGCCTTCGGGCTGCTGTGTCTGGCGTCGGCGTGGCTGATTCTGTGTCTGGTCGCGCCGAGCCCTGCGGCGACCGATGCGTCCCGGCGGTGGGCCTGCCATGGGGCGGGTCTGCTGGCGATCGGTGTCGCGGCGGTGCTGGCCCTGCGGCCGCGCGTCGGTCGCGTCCGCCTGATCGAGCGCATCCCGAAGGTCCCCGAGCCCTTGGCCGGCGGCATCACGGTCTCGACCCGGGAAAGCGATTTGGTCCGGGAGGTCACCGCCATGGTCCAGTGGATCGACCGGCTCACGCTTGATCCGCGTCAGGCCCTGCTGCGCCACGGCTTGCCCGACGGGGTGCAGAACGGCGAGGTGCTGTTCGACTTCCTGGCCGCGGACTGGGACCGGCAGTTGGCCGAAGCCTTCCGACAGACGCTGCGTTCCCGCATCGGCCAGTCCCTGCGCGATCTGGCGCTCGAGCCGAAGGCCTGGGCCCAGTGTGTCGTCCGACACCTTCAGGATCCGCAGACGCGCGATTCCGACCTCGGGGTCCTGTTCGCGCTGGAGGTGGTCAAGGTCTGGGTGGATTCCCTTTCCGTCGCCGATCTGGCCGCTTGTGTCCGCGTCGATGTCGATCGCGTCGCCCATTTCCTCGGCCAGGCCGCGTCACCCAACTGGCCGGCGACCCGTGCCGTGCCGGATGTGAACATCTCCGTCGCCGCCGTGGGAAGTGCACTCTGGAACGTGTGGGCACCGCTGATCCGGCCGGCGGGCCCCACGGCCGTGATCCGTCGCGACTGGGATAAGCAGACAAACGACGTCCTGATTCTCCATATCGTCCAGGGATTGACGGAAGGCTGGCGGGGCTATCCCGCCCTGCCGGGACAGCTCCGTGAACCGCCGCATCGCGATCCGGAAGATTTGACCTCGTCGCCGGCGGTATCGCGTTCCTCGCCCGCCCCGCGAGGCGCATGACAGCGGCCCGGCGCCTCAGGCGTTGGGCCGGCCCACGCCGTGGTACTCGATGCCGGCCGAACGCACATAGGCGGGGTCGTACAGGTTGCGCCCGTCGAAGATCACCGGATGCGACAGCTTCCGTGCCACGAACTCGAAATCGGGATTGCGGAACTGCTGCCAGTCCGTCAGGACCACCAGACCCTCCGCTCCCTCCAGCGCTTCGTAGTGGTCGGGGCAGAACGTGACCGTCTCGCCCAGGACCTGCCGCGCCGGGCCCATGGCTTCCGGATCGTGGGCCCGCACCTGCATGCCGGCCTTGCGGAATTCCTCGACGCAGAAGATCGCCGGCGATTCCCGGATGTCATCCGTTCGTGCCTTGAAGGCCAGTCCCCATACCGCCAGGGTCGTGCGGTCTTCTCTCCCGGCGTAGTAGTCCAGCACCTTCCGCGCAAAACGCCTCTGCTGCTCGGCGTTGACCTGCTGGACCGCCTGGATGATGCTCATCGGTACACCGACCTCCTGCCCCGTATGGATCAGGGCGCGGATGTCCTTGGGGAAGCAACTGCCGCCGAAACCGGCGCCGGCGAACAGGAAGGCGTTGCCGATCCGCGCGTCGCTGCCGATCCCGGCGCGCACCAGCTCGATGTCGGCGCCGACGGCCTCGCACAGCGCGCTCAGCTCGTTCATGAACGAAATCCGGGTCGCGAGCATGCAATTGGCGGCGTACTTGGTCAGTTCCGCACTGGCCGGATCCATGAAGATGATCCGCTCTTTGCGGCGCATGAAGGGCGCGTACAGGTGCCGCATGATCTCTCGAACCTTAGCGTCCCGCGCCCCGATGATGATCCGCTCCGGTTTCATGAAATCGTCGATCGCCGAGCCTTCCTTGAGAAACTCCGGGTTGCTGACGTAATCGAACGGTTGACGCGTCCGGGCGGCGACCCGCTCGCTGATCCGGACATGCGTGCCGACCGGGACGGTGCTCTTGACGACCAGGATGCGGTATCCGTCCATGTGCTCGGCGATGCCTTCGGCGACTGCGAACACAGCCGACAGGTCGGCGGAACCATCCGGGCCGCTGGGCGTTCCCACGGCGATGAACAGCAGCAGCGACTTCTCGACTGCTTCCTTCAGCGACGTGGTGAATTGCAGCCGGCCGGTTGTCCGTGTCCGGTTGACGATCTCCGTCAGGCCCGGCTCGTAGATCGGGATGATGCCCTGGCGCAGATTCTGGATCTTCTCCTCGTTGCTGTCGACACAGATCACGTCGGTGCCCGAATCGGCCAGACAGGCGGCCGTCACCAATCCGACGTAACCGACACCCACCACGCCTACTTTCATGCGTCAGTACCTCCTCATCGCAGAAGCCCTTCGATTTCGGTCCGTTCCTCGGGCGTGAACGTCGGGCTCTCCCGGTCGATCTCCAAGGCCTCCCGGCAGTGCGTCTTCGCCGCATCGATCTCTCCGAGCTTCGCACAAATGCGGCCGAGCTGCAGCAGCGTCCTGGCGCGTCGCGCGCTACCGGGCTCCGCCAGCTTCAGCAGTTCCTCGAAATCGGCTCTGGCCTCCGGCAGACGATCCATCTTCGACAGGATCGTACCTCGGGTGTCCAGGAGGTGTTGCCGGTCGGCCCGTGTGCCCGGCAGATTCAGCCCCTTGGTGGCCAGCTCGAGCGCCGTCCTGTAATCGCCTTCCTGCTCCTGGAGAATCCACGCCAGGTCGTTCAGAATCTGCAAGCTGTTCGGGTAGCGCTGGAGCAGTTCCTGGTAGGTCTGCTTGGCCTTCGGAACGTCGCCGATCCGGTAAAACGCGGACGCCAGGCCCAGATGTGCGTCGGGCAGGGACGGCCAGCGCTCGACCGCATATTCGAAGAGCTTGAGGCCTTCGTTCCGAAGAGCCGCCGTGTCCAGTGACACCAGGATCCCCGCCGCGCGGGTCACGATCGCCGGATTCTGATCCTTGCAGGCGATGTACGCCGCACTGATGCCTGCCAGGTCATCCCATCGTTTCTGCGTCACCAGGCACAGGACTTTGGCGTGAAGCGCCGTCTGGCTTGACGGCGTGATTTGCGCGGCCCGATCGATCCATGTATAAGCCTGTTCGAGGTTCCCGCTGAGGCGGTGCAGATCGGCGAGCATCACAAGGGCGTCAAGGTCCTTCGCTCCGGCATCGCTTTCACAATAAGCGGTCAGTTCATCGATGCCTTTCTCGGGGGTGCCCAGGGCCACAAGCATGCTCGCATGCGCCGTCAACAAACGCCCGTCTGAGGGAGTCTGGCCCAATTCCGATTCGATCCATTCCCTCGCTTGCATCATGAGCGCAGGATTCCGGCTGGCGGCCGCCTTGCCGCTGATGATCCGCAGGGCCTCCGCTCGGTTGGGGTCGTCCCGGCGGATGGCGCGAGCCAATCGAATCCCCTCTCGCAGGAGGTCGTCCTGTTGCGTCATCAAGCCGACGTCCAGCAACACATCGAGAGCCGGCGCGTAATTCGGGTCCTCGGCGAGCGCGGAGCGGGCCGCCTCCATGGCGTCCACCGGATTGCCCCAGGCCGCCTCGACACGACCGCGCGCCGCCAGCAACGCCGGATGCTTGGGATTGGCGCCCACCGCCCGAATCGAGTACCGGCGCGCCGCCTCGAGTTGCCCGGACTGCATCGCCGTGTTGATCAGCATCAGATGGGCGCCCACATCCGTGGGGGTCTGCGCGATCACCGTTTCCAGCAGGGCCGTCCCCTGGAGGTCTCCCTCTGCGGCGCGGGTCTTCAGCAGGTCGGGGTCTCCCGGCAGGTCTTTTTCGAGCCGCGCGAGCATGGCGAAGGCCTTCTCGCGATCCTGCCTCTGCCCTCGCTGGAACAGCCGCTTCATCAGTGCCCGCTGCAACGTCAGGTCTTCCGGGTGCGCGGCCAGCCCTTCTTCCAGCACGCGGATGCCGTCATCCAAACGGTCGCGGCGGACGTAGAAACCGCTCAGCAGCCCATAGCCGGCCACCTGCTGATCTTCGTCCTCGAACGTGGTCAGTTTCCGGTAGTCCGCCTCCGCCCGTTCCCACTGTCCCAAGCTGGCATGGTAATTCGCCCGCATCAGATAGGCCATAAAATCGTTCTGCTCGGCCACGTACCGGTCCATGACCTCCTGTGCCTGCTCGGCACGGCCCTGGGCCCGCAGAATGGCCGCACGCAGACCGACGGTCGTGAACGAAGGGGCTCCGAGCGTCTCCGCCTCATCCAGCAGCTTCAGGGCCTGCTCGGACTCGTGCAGTCTCTCGTGGAGCAGTCGGGCCAGCAGCACACGCGACTGCACATCCCGTGGCTCGTCCATGATCCGCTGGCGCAACTCACGGGCGGCGCCCGAGATGTCCCCGGCGCGGAGCGCCGCGTTGATGTTCCACCCGCTCAGGACGCGCGGATCGGCATCCACCTGCTGACGGACCGCTTCGGCTTCCGCCCGGCGGCCCTGGGCTTCCAGCAGCGACACCAGCTTGTCGGCCAGCAGGATCGCCGAGGGATTGTGCGTCAGGGTCTGGCGGCAGACCTCCTCCACCTTGGGGAGGTTCCCGGCCTTCTCGTACAACTGGGCCATCAGCAGTGCCGGAGCGGTCCACTGCGGATCGGCGTCCCGACAGTACTGGAGCAGGTCGGCAATCCCCTGCTGTCTCGTTCGCCAATCGTTTCTCGCCAGCCACGTCGCGGCACGATAGAGGCGCCACGTCAGGCCGCTTTCGCCCTCCGCCTTCTCCAGTTGGGCGATCAGTTCATCCGATCGGGCTGTGTCCCTCTGGATTTCCCGCTGATCCAGAAGTATGGCGCGGGCCTGAATCTCGTGCGGGTCACTCGACGCCAGGTCACTCAGCAATGCGATGCCGGCTTGGCGGTCGCCGTGCTGAAGTTTCAGCAACGCCCGGCGGAGCGTGAGGGCCCGCTTTCCCGACTCGCCGACCACGCTTGCGGCTCCCTCTTCCAGACAGCGGATGGCGGAATTCGGATCGTTCTCGGCCAGGTGCAGGCCCGACAGGGCCAGCCACGGTTCGGCTCGGTCCGCGTGCCGGCGGCACGCGGCGCGGCACTCCTGGATCGCCTTGGTCGTCTCTGCCCGTTGGAGGTACAGCCGAACCAGCTGCATCGCCGCAGCCAGAGGCTGGTCGCATTCCTCCATCGCCTCACGCAATCCCTTCTCCACTTCCGCGAACTTCTGTTCTCTGGCCGCCGCGTCCGTTTCGCTCTGGGCCAGATGGCTCCCGATCACCGACTGGAGAACGCGAATGTCGACGCGTCGGACGTTCCTTTCATCTTCGCGCAGCTTGGCCAGTTCCGCGTCGAGCTCCCGCAGCCTCGCCACATCCGCCGAACCCTGCGGCGCGGCGGCCATGTACGCGCCCGCCTCGATCCGCAGCACATTCAGATCCACATTGTCCGGATAGAGACGGCAGCCCAGTTGGGCCGTCTCCAGGGCCGCCGTCCAGTCCTGTAACCGCATGCAATCCCGCGTCAACTGCACCAGGACACCGAGGTCCTGCGGCCGGTTCTGAAGATACCGCCTCATGGTTTCGACGGCTCGTCGGGTCTGCTCCGTTCGCGTGAAGGCTTCCGCCAACAGTCGCAGGAACTCCGGCGGCGCGGTCCCGGCGACCACGAGCGGCTGAAGGGCTTCGATCACGGCGTAGGAATTGCCCTTGGCCCGGGCCACCAGGGCTTTGAGGAATGCCAGTTCCGGCTTGGCCTGGCCGGCCTGCTGGCGGGCCTGCAACGCCTCCTCGTACTCCTTCAGGTATTGCTCGGCCTTGGCGACGTTCGGATCGCCGCCGGCGCCGACGTACAGGCGGATGGCGTTGGGATACATGGCAAACCGATGCCCGGGAGATTCGAGCTTCGCGAAGACCGTGTCGGTCATGGCGGCGCCCTCGGCAAGGGTCCCCTGGCGCAGCGCCAGTTCCGAGGCCACGTCGTAGCGGTCCACAACCCACGTGTCGGGATCGAAGTAGCGTTCCGCGATCGCCGCCTCCGGCAGGCTGTCGGCCGCTTCCAGTTCGGCCGCGACCTTGTCATATTCGCCATGGGCCATCCACTCGCGGGCCAGGACCAGGCGAATCCTCGGGTCGTCCGTGCCGTGCTGGTCGGCCGCGGTCAGGTCTGCGCGGGCGAGCTCCCGTCTTTGCGTCCCGCTCATGCCGGGCACATCGGCCAGGCGATAGAAGCGCGCGCGGGACGCCAGGGCCTCCGCCGATCGCGGGAAAAGCTCCACCGCCTTGTTCAGCCAGCCCAGCGCGCTGGTCTGGCCCTCCGGCGTGCCGGCGGCAACTTCCAGGCCGCTCATCTGTACGCAGGCCCGGACGTACTCGATACGCTCCTGTGGGTCGGATTCGAGTCGTTCGATCAGCTTGCCGAGCGTCTCGCGTGCCTCCGGCAGGCGGTTCAAGCGCATCAGCGCCTCGCTCTGCCACAGCGACGCCTTCACATCGTTCGGCTCGTGCTCCAGTCGCTTGCCGGCGATGTAGGCCAGCTCTTCGAAGGCGCCCCTGGCGGTGTAGATCGTCGCCAGTTTTTCGTAGGCGGTCTGGTCGTTCGGGTCGAGCTGGATCACGCGGCGGTACGCGCCCACTGCCGCACCGAGATGGGCCGGCTCCGACGGACGGACCAGCAGCCGCGCCTGGGCGTACTTCTTCAGGATGTCGATGTCGTCGGGGTTGCGGCCCAGGTACTCCAGCAGGTGCTTGTAGGCGTTGACCCAGTCGCCCTTCTCGAAGGCGGCCGTCCCGGCCTCGAAGTCCATTCTCGACAGGATTCTGCGGCGCACCTGACGGGCCACCACCAGCGAGACCCCCAGGGCCACGGTGACCACGATCACGATGACCAGCACCTTGACGTTAACCTTCGCACAGCGGCTTGTCTGACGCATGATAGGCTCTCTCAATCGATACAGGATGGCGGACTGACCGCCGTTTTCTACCTACGTTGGACTTATCGGCTACAGACTTCGTACGCGTTAGCCTGCCAAGGGTTTTTGTCACAGGGACATGCAGAGCACGGCTCGACAGGTGTACGACGCCGCCGCAGCCACGCAGAGAAACGCCTTGCCAGGGCAGGATGGGGCCGGATTATGGGAATGCGACCGCATGACGCGCCGGGCCGACGCCGACCGGCGCGCAGAAAACGGCCGGCAAAACTCCGATAAACGGGCCTTGCCGGCCGCCAAGAGACTCATTCAATGCAAAACCGCGCCTGTTCGCAGGCTTGCCGCTACGACCGCCTCCGCAGCCGCACTCCGGCGACGCTCAACCCGAGCACGCCCAGCAGCACCGCACCCGGAACCGGAACCTTCGAGCCGTACTCGAAGTCATCCCAGATGGTATAGGGTTTCTCAACCCAGCTCGAGAGCGGAGCCTGAAACATCGTGTAGAGCCCGATCTCCGATCCGAGGTCGGTGTAGTCATTTCGATAGGACGTGCCGACCTCGACGCCATCCAGATAGAAGTGAATCCGCCCGTCAACGCTCGACAGTTGCATCTTCAGTTGATGCCAGCCCTGGCTTCGCGCCACGCTGGTGTCCTGCCAGCCCAGGCTGTTTTCACCCGCAGCCACATAGTAGTAGTGGTCTGTGACATTGAACCGACCTCCAAACTGAACATCGGTCCAGTCCTCACTGCCGGTGATGTACAGGTTGACCCAACTGGGCACTGCATAGATCTGGCCAGGCACATCTTCGCTCAAATCGTAATACCAGACGCTGACCCAGGGGTCGAACTGCTTCTGCATCGCATAGGGGCTGACATCCACGGGATTGACCGCCGCCCACCACATCCACGGCTGCGGGACGCTGTCGGCAATCAGTTGCATGCCGTAGGAACCGCTGTGGGCGAGGGTCGTCTGCTGCATCATCTTGCCCACGGGCGCCTGACCATGGCGGTAGGCCGAGTTCTCCCATCCGGGTGCGTAGTCGCCGGACCAGCCGGTTTCGAAATCGAACGTTACTTTGAAATCCGCGCCGGCCACGCTGGCCATCACAGCCAGCGGCAACAACGCCATCCATACGATGTGCTTCGTTCGCTTCATTTCTCTCACTCTCCTCTGAAAAAAGGAACTTCCGGCAGGAGGTCCTGTCCGGGCCCCCTACCGGAAGTATCATCACCGTTTTGAGAAGGGTTTCCGCTCCCACGCTATCATCGGGACGCTCTTAGCTACGCTTGCGCAGCCGCGCTCCGGCGACGCTCAACCCGAGCACACCCAGCAGCACCGCGCCGGGAACCGGAACCGGCGCCACATTGCTGACCTCGACCACCAAGTCCTGGTAATCACGGTCACCGAGGTTCTCGACCTCCCAGCCGATCACATAGGTATTGACCTTGTTGGTAACTCGCCAAGTCACCATGTGGTCGCTGCCCCCGGTATTGTCGCTCTCTTGCGAGCTTGAAATGCCAAAGCTGTGCCCATCGAGTGCAAACCGGAACACGGGCAGCGTTGCATGCCCCGGTGTCGTTCCCGAGTATGAGCTGAGATACCCATTTGTGCCTTGGGCAACCTCGAACAACTCGTGGTAGGTGCCACCGGTTGCCCCATCGATGTACCCGAAACCTTCGGTCGCAGCCGCCCACTTGGCTTCGGCCTTGGCGCCCCCGTTGAGGTTCATCCAGAGTTGGTCAAAATCATCATCGATACGAACGAAATTGCCGGCCCCGTAAAGGTGTTCCAGGATAGGGGCCCAACTGTTCGAGCTCACAAGCAGGCTGGCCTCACCATTGCCGGTGGGAGTGGCATAGATTGGGGTAAGATCAGCCCAAGCCGGCGCAGAAAGGCAGACACACACCAGAACTGCCCATAGTCCTTTCTTCATTCCCACACCTCCCAAATAGAATCCGTCGGGGAGGGCCATTTGGGGCCCTCACCGACAGGTTTGTGCCATTTAGCTGCGCTTGCGCAGCCTCGCTCCGGCGACGCTCAACCCGAGCAGACCCAGCAGCACCGCGCCGGGAACCGGAACCATAACGGACTCCACCATAACGACAAGATCATCATAATCCCTGTCGGAGAACTGAGCGGCCTTGTCCTCGAAGGCCAGGACGAATTCATTGTCCGTCCACAGCCCCGCGGCCAAGCCCGGCAACTGCACTGTATCGGTGTTCGTGCCCTGGATGGCAACCATGTGGTCCAGGCCGTCGCTGTTCCTGGTCGTGTCGCTGTACCACCGCCCGCCTTCATCGACACCCTGGTTGTTGAGATTCCCACTGGAATCAATGTAGAAGCCGAACCACACTCCGGCAAAATCGACACCGGTGTCAACGAGGTTGACCTTTACACTACCGTCAGCCATGATAGACAGCATGGCCTGAGCCCCCGCTGCAGCGCTGCCGTCGAACAGTTGCACAGACTTCGTCGGATCAGAGAAGTCATACACGCCGAACGTATTGGTGTTTGCCCAACCGGCGACCTCAATGATCATGGTGGCAACTGACCCACCCACGGCGGTGATTCTCCACTGGTCGTCCTGTCCCTCCGCAATCGGGTCAGTCACTACGTTTACACTGCTGTTGCCCGCCGGATTTGTCGTGATGCTATCCAGCACGTCCGTCAGGGCGGCACCGCCGTCCCCGTAGCTCATGTCGCATAGCGCGGGGGCGGCAAACAGACCAAGAACAACGAAACTGAGAATTGCGAATCTCGTCTTCATATCATTTCCCTCGTATTGCATGTCGTTGTCAGAATTCGTCCGACTGAGCCCGGCGCTCAATCGGACTGTTGCTCCCGCGTACAGGGAGCGGATTCTTCTACGACATGCTCGGAGGGGCGCGAGAGGTAAGTACGTCGGAGATGGATTGCGAGGTGCGCACCAGGATCGGGATGGTCCCGGCGCGGTAGAGGGGCATGAGGCGGTCGGGCATCTCGTCCGGCTGGACGAAGCAGGCCGCCGCATGACAGAAAGCATCGGGCCCCACAGCATGGCTGTGGCCAATCTGCTGCGGAGCACCGCTGTGGTACCATTCAGGGATGAAGCCGAAGGAGCAACGGCGGACCCAGTGGCCCGAGCGGCACATGCCCAGCCCGATCAGGGCGTAAAGGCAGAAATCGAAGCTGCTGCGGCCGTCCTTGAGGGCGATGGCCTCGTCGGCGCCGGCGGGCTCTTCGCTCGGCACGTGTACCGTTGGAGAAGCCGCATCGCCCACGAGGCCGGCGCGTTCGGAGACACCGAACAGCAGGACCTCCCGGCAGCCTGCCTGGTCGAGACCGTGCGCTGGGTCCGCCGTCACAGGCGTGACGTCGGCGCGCACAGCAGCGGTCACGACGAGGACCGCCGCAACCGCAAGGATTGTCCTTCTCACCTCGACCATGAGATCACCAACCCTTCACTCCGTGAACCATATAACCAGCGATACTGTACCACCGGCTTGCCCATTTTGTCAAGGCCCAGTTCGCGGATTTTAACGAATTTTTCTACAAAGCCCCCCTTCCGGCGTCCGAAAGGCGTCGGAAGGGGTCAAGCTTTGTGTTATTGCCTGTCTGCAAATGACTTAGGGCAACAGACTACCTCTCGGTCCGTCTCCGCAGCCGAAGGCCCGCCACTCCCATGCCCAGAACACCCAGCAGAACCGCCCCAGGCAGAGGCACGCGGACCAGCAGGTCTTGTGCATAGCCCTGGTAGGGAGCACCCGTCCAGAGATTCATCACCTTCACGTTGGCCGCGCTGGCAGTGATGCTGTTGAGATAGTTCGATGATCCCCCTTCGCCTTCCTGGTACCAGAGGGCATTTTGGACATCGTCCGCGTTAGACGCATTGTGCGTCAGCGTATCCAGCCAGTAGTTGTAGATCTTCTTGCTCTGGTCGTCGAGAGGGTCTCCAGCCGGACCTACTCCACCCTGGATTGCGTTGTCGCTCAGGGTCACGTAGTAAATGCCGCCAATCGACAGGTACTCCTTGGTCTCCAGGCAGAAAGTGCTGATGAAATCGCCCTTGTTGTAGATGCCGATGGGGTCTTCCAGCACTTTCGCACGAAACTCCCCACCGTTGGTAGTTCCAAAGCCGTCGTAGATCTGAACCTTCATGTCTGCGAACGTCGGCGCCGCCAGCACGGACGCAATCACTACCGCTAAAATCGCTCTCTTCACCATAGCCCTGCCTGCCTTCCTCGTTCAATTGACTTTTTTGAGTGCCCCTGTTGAGGGCGCAGCAAACCACACTCGAATACATTCTACCTGAAAGGATAGGCAAGATCAAGCGAATTATAGATGAAAATTTAGATAAACTTACAGGTGTCGTTCCTACGTGGCGCGGACTTTTTGCCGCCCTATAATGACGGCCTTTTGGGGCTTTTTTTCGGTCGTGGTGATGGCGGCGAGGAGCCAGAGCTGGCCGAACATGAGCATGACGGCGGCCGGCATCATCACCAGGCCGGCAAAATCGTGGAAGAATTTTTCGGCTGTTTCCGTGCTGGCGTGCAGGAAGAGGACGGCGGTGGCCACGAGACGCAGGATATTGCATAGCACCGCTACGGGAATACTGGACAAGACAAGGACGGTCTTCTGCCACATGGGGCGTTTGACCATGTAGGCGATGAAGGCGGCGACGATGATGAAGGCGGTGAGCATGCGGAGGCCGCTGCACGCCTCGGCGACGGCCATCGGAATCCGCCCATCGAGCGTGACGACGTTGCCCTGCTGGCTGACGCGGACGCCGAACGCCTCCAGGACGAACACCGAGCCGGTGGAGGCGAAGCTCTGGAGCGGGCCGTTGATGAGGTTATGGATGCGGCCGGGCAGAGGGACCATCAGGAACAGGAACAGCAGAATCCACTTGACGCGCCAGACAACCTCGGTCCCGGCCACCAGCAGGACCAGGGCCACGATGGTCAGCACGAGCGAGTAGCGGTCCGCCGATTCGAAGAGGAACAGCACGCCATAGGCCCGGGCCGCCTGCGCCAGGAGCAGCAGGGCCAGCCCGCCCGCCCAGCAGGGCCGCAACGTCAGGCCAGCCAGGCGTTTGCGAGCCACCCAGACGAAGAAGACGGCCACCAGCGGGACGAGCTGGCCTGCGGAGTAGTCGTCGTCTGCCTGCCACTCCTTGAACAGGTCCACCATGGTCGACCAGTAGGCCCAGGCCGTGATGGCCAGTAGGAGCGCCACGGCGGGAATCAGCCTGGCGACGGTGTCGGACAGCAGACCCTCGTCGGATCGTGCTACGGCAACTCTGCGTCGAATTATGCGATCCACCACTTTCGTTTCCCCCAGCAATTTCGCGAGGTTTGTTGTCTCATTCGCCGCCGGTCGCTTCCGGGCCATGGAACAGGGCCGCGATCAGCGGGGCCGATTGGACGGCAAAATCGCTCGCCGAATGCATGGCGGCCTCCACCGACGTGGTCTCGGCGATTCCCGCGACGACCTGGACCTGGGCGATGTATCCGATCCGTGTCCAGAGCAGCTTGTAGCGCCACTCGGAGACGTCGCGGCAGTGCTGCCCGTCGACAAGGTAGTAGTACAAGACGAGAACGCGGTTATTGTTCAATACGCCACGTGAGAACTGCATCGCGTTGCACGGCAGAACGCCCCCGTCGGCGAGCGGCAGATCGGGCACCTCGTGCTTGACCAAGGTGTAGCCGCTGCCGGTGTAGCAGACTTCCGGGCGGTGCGGCATGAGGTCGCGGGCCCGCACGCCGGAGGCGATCCACAGGGAGACCGCCCCGAAGCCGGTATTGGAGACGTACTGGCGACTGACGTGCGCATCGGTGTCGGTGGCCTCGATGATGTTCGCATCGATCGGCGTATCGCGGCCGGTCCAGCCGCCGATCACCAGCGGCAGGCGGTCCAGTGACTCCTGCGAGACCGGCGTCGTGTTGACCGGGGCCTCCATCTTGGCCTCCACGGCGCGATAGCCCAACCCGAACAGCAGCATCAAGACCCCCGCCACCGCCACGGCGACCGTGGCCCGGCGTGAGGAGGACGTGTTCTTCTCAGTCATTTCATTGCCCTTGTGTTGTGTCAGAAGAGACGGAACAAAGCAGGTATTGCGTCAGCGCGTGGAACACCCACGCCTGCGCCCAGCGCATGTACGGTATCCGGTTGGTGAAGCAGCGTGTGCGTCGCGAGTAGAAGTATCCCCGGGGACTGCGCATGTTGCGGAGCATCCACGTCAGGACGCGCTGCGTCAGATCGCGCCACGCCGGTCCCATCGCGGAGAAGAAACTGATCGCCTGGGCGGACGCGTGGATGTCGATCGGATAGACGCGGTCGTGGTAATACTTCGGCGTGCCGTCGTCGAGGAAGAAGTGGTCCGCGTAGTAGCGAACGCCTCTGTCGTACGCCTGGCGATAGTGCTCCGCGCCGTCTTCGTTGAGGAAGTACCGCAGCGCCTCGAGGTTGAAACCCGTATGGAACGAATCGATCCAGCGGTAGGCCCGCGTGTTTCCATAGTACCACGATCCGTCTTCCTGCTGGTACCGCATGGAGTACGCCAGACTGGACCGGGCCGCGTCTTCACAGAGCGAATCCCGGGTGTGTTTGCCCAGCCGCAGGAGAATGGAGGCGCCCAGCAGGTTGGCGTTGTGGACCACGTCCGTATCGACCGGCGTGTAGCTGAAGCAGAACGAATCTCCCTCGTGCGTCCGATGAAGATCGTTCAGGAGAAACTCCTTGATCGGGACGGCCATATCCAGGGCCTTTTGCAGACCGGTGCAGGCGTAGCAGTCCAGCAGGGCATGGCCGATGAAGGACGTATTGACGATGGTGGGGACCCCTCGCGGACGCAGGAAGGCCCGTGACTGCCAGTCGAAGTTGTAGCCCCAGGCGTGGCCGGAGCAACCGGGCGATTTCAATCGGTCGAGCAGATCGAGCAGATAGCAGGTCTTGTCGAGGTCCTCTTCCCGCTGATAGAGCCTGAACAGCCTGGCATATCCCCACAGGAACAGGCCGATCCCCTTGGGGTTGTGTCCCTTCTTGATCCCCAGCAGCGGGCGCAGGTTCACAGGGCAGCGGCGCAGGGCCTGAGTGAACGCCATGCGAGCCCACTTCGATTTGGCGCTCAGCCGTCGAATCAGCGGGCTGTTCAGGGCGTCGTAGGGATCGTAGCCGGCGTAGTCCGACGATTCCACGAAGCCCAGCAGACCGTTCAGGGCCTCGGTGACGTCCACCCCGGTTGGATGGGTCAGTTGGAGCATCACTGTCTCAGCGCACGCCGATCAGTCGAGCATAGGCGTATGCAATCGCCTCGGAGACCACCGTGCGACATCCTTCGCTGTAGGTCCACCACCGCTGCGGATCGTAATCTTGCGGAGCGATTACGCAGACCCCCAATTCGAATGTGCGCGGCAGAACTTTCTTGAAGGTGAGGAGACTCCTTCGGGCATGAGGTCCGGTGGTGACCAGGTTCGCCCGCTTGACGTGGGGGTTCTTCTGGAGCCACTGGCGGACGGCAAGGGCCGCCGCATAGGTCCGGCCTCTTTTCACCGCTGGATAGGGGACGGCCACGATCTGGTCTTCTTTGACTCCCAGCTTCACCAGCGTCGCGGCCGTCAGCTCGGCATAGCTCTTGTACTGCGACAGATGAGACCCCACGCCGATCGGCCCGCCGGTGGCGATGACGAGCCGGTCCGGGCCGGCTGTGAACATCGGCAGACTCTGATCCAGAGTGTGGTCCGGCACCCATCCCTCGGTAATGAACACGTCGGCGTCGATGGTCCTCTCGTACGCCAAGAACGGATAGACGCCATGCACGCACAGAAACGACAGCCCCACCATGACGGCCAGCAGCAGAAGCCAGCCGGCAAGCGTGGGCACGTAGATCGGTTTCTTGACGAAGAGCTTCAGGCGAATCGGCATATGACTGTCCGGTTGCCGCGCGATGCTTCAGGCCGTCGATTCAGGGTCATGGATTCGGGCCGCGCCGGCCGGCTGCAATGGAACCGGCTGCGCTGCCTCGCACCCTGCCTGGGCTGTGAGAGCGTCACTCATGTCCTGAACAACTTCAGACATGGTCCGAAATCTTGTGTGACCGTCTTCGCGCATCCGAGCCAAGAACCGCTCGAAGTGCATGTCGTTGACGAAGTCTTTGGTGTGTCCGATCAACACAAGAGGCCCGCCGCCGCGTCGGGCGTGCTTCTGCACCCGTCGCAGCATGTCCCGGCTGGACAACTTGCAGTAGTCGAACATGATGGCCTGACTTGTCAACGCTCTCTGGAGTGCGGCACGAAGCGAGGGAACGGAACTGAACTTCTTCGCTTCGCTCCGGGCGGCACAACCGAGGCGCTCCGATTGTCTGCGTCTGATCGCCGCGCGGACCGTCGTCCATCTGAGATTCGTCCAGTAGGGCCGTGTCTCTGAACTTACCGGCAATTCGAGCACATGCTCGCCAGGCTTGCCTTCGGCAGTGAGTTCATCCCCCGTCGTCCACCACGCGGTCTTTTCCGTGGTGATGTGCGTGTAATCGACCAGGGTGACGCCGGTTGCGGCGACAGCCTTTCTGTATCCTTTCACAACGGAACTGTCGCCCCGCAATCCGAGCTCTTTCATGGCGGCAATGATGTGCTGCGACGGCTGCGCACAAAAGCCACCCGCGCGAAGGCAAATGCACTCGTAGTCCGCCTTGACAGGCCTAAGCATTTCCTCCAGTGTATTCTTGCCCCTGTGCAACATGCCGGCAACGGATGCCATGCCGTCCCGGTCTTTCGGACCATCGGGCAGATCGGCCAGCCGCCACCAGGAGGTGTTCAGCCGCCACGTATTGTCCTCATATGCAGCGTCGATCCACTGAGGATGAAGATGCAGTTGGACATCGTGGCCATGCGCGATCGCATCGCCCGCCTGTTTCCTCATCTCTTCGTACGGCGAGTAGCCCAGACGGGCGCGAAGCGGCGCATCATAGCGCTCGAACGCCCAGTACTCCGCCACTTCGAAGAAGATCGTCATCTTTGCGCCATGCGTATTACAGAGATCCAGGATGCGATGGGCCGGCTCGATGACATCTCTTCGGACGTCACCCAACCCATTCCCGAAGATCTCGTAGTCAAGGGTCGGAATGCAATCGATAGGCGCCGTCATGGTCGGCTTGGAGATGATGCGTCGGTCGCCAAGACAGCGGCCTCGACGTGCTCCGGGATGCGTGTCGGGGCTGGGCGAGGCCGCGGATGTGGCGTGCTTACGCGCACTTGCGTTTTCGATCTCTGCGGCGGAGAAGGATCATGTAGGCCGCCAACACCGCGTAGGGAAGGAGGAATGCGATGACGCCTTCGCGCGATGCGTGGGAGAGGGAGCAACCACCTCCCCCGCCGCCCCCGCCGTCGCTGGTACCGCCATCGCCATCCCACGTACCGTCGCCATCGCCATCGACGAACGATTCGAGCAGGTAGTACGGCGTGAAGTGGGTCGTCCGGAAGCGCAGCGCCTTGAGCGTATCGGACACGTCCAGCGCCTGGATGTTCGTGATGTCCTGCTGGCTGAGGGTCCCGGTCTGGGAGACGTACCAGCACGGCACCGGAGTGCCCCCGGGGTAGTCGGCCGCAAGGTACGGGATGGTGATGGTCACCGGCTGGTTGAATCGGAGACCGCTCGGCCCGAAATCGAAAGCCAGCACGTTCGACGACAGGATGGACTGCGGATGGAGCAGACGTGTGATCGTGACCGTGACATCGTGCGGGCAGGCGTTGGCAGGAATCACCACGGAGACATCATCCGCCGAAGTCGGCGTGGCAACTCCCACGGTGCGACCCGCCGAGGCGATTACCGATTCCGAGGCGAGTGGGGTCGGCGCCATGTATGTGCTTCCGGCGTAGTAGACGTACTTCGTGACGTTGCGGCTGTCGGTCCAGAGAATGTAAGGGTAGCCGTAGCGATCCACGCCCACGGCCGGCTCGCTCTGGTCCGATCCGGTTCCGCCGTCGCCGACCAGGATGTTCGTCCCCTGGCCTGCGGAGACATCCACGAAGTACAGATCGGTATCACGGCCGTTGGCGTTGAGGTTTCTCTCATCGACCCAGCACACAAAGACTCTCAGGTCGTCACCGGCGCTGCCGGCTGTGACGATCGCCGGTGCGGTCTGGTCGGCCCCCGAGGTGTCATCCACGATGTTCGTCCCGGCCAGGGGGCTGCCGGGCAGCCCGTTCGACGATGCGTACCGGATGTTGGCATCTCCGCCCGCCTCGTCCACCCATGCGAAATGAAGGACCGTCCCGGTCGCCTCCGCCGCAACGGCAGGAGCGGACTGGCTGCCGGCCCCGGTCGCCACCGGCACGTTCGTCCAGGGGCCATTGTTGGATGCTGCGCCGTAGAGATCGCTCGTTCCGTTGCGTCCGTCCGTCCAAACCAGGTACACGGTGTTCGACGCGTCGACGGCTACTGCCGGATCCGTCTGATCGGCGGCGTTCGTTGTGACCTGCGAGACGGTCTTGGTTGTGAAGCCGTTGTCGGAGCTCGCCACGTAGATATCCTGATTACCCGCGCCGTCGTCCTGCCAGGCGACGTGGGCCCGATTGGGTACCTGTGAATCGATGGCGATCACAGGGCGAACCTGGTTGTCATCGGAATCGGTGATTCGGGTCTCGGTCGACCAGGTCACGCCGTCGCTGGATGTGCTGACGTAGATGTCCCAGTTCCCCCGCCGACGGTCCTGCCAGACGACGTACAGCGTGTCGTCCACATCGATTGCGATGGCCGGAAAGCACTGATCGCTGCTGTGGGTGGTCAACTGGATGGGCCCCGCGAAATTGGCGTTGCCGAAGGGCAGCTTGCTGATGTAGATGTCCCTCTGGCCGACGGCGCCGGCATGGTACGCCAGCCAGATGTTGCCGGCGCTGTCTCGAACCGTCGCCGGACTGGTCTTGTCGACGTCGTCGGGAGCCCAACTGGCCGGGTGGTTGTCGCCGAAGACCCGCATCTCGGTGGTGAAGGAATAGACATACGGCGTCATGGCGTTGCCCGCCAGGTCCGATGCGGTGACCCGGACCTGGACCTGCTTGTCGAAACGGAACAATGCGGCCGGCTGATACGTGTAACGATAGCTCGCCTGCGTGCCCGTGCGTCGGCACACGCCATAGGCGCTCTGGTAGCTGGCCGTGTTGCCCGAATACACGAGCTGATCATCGACGCGAATCGTCACGGTGTTGGCGTCCACACCGCGCCCCGCGTCCGAGACGGTCAGCCCGATCACCGGATTGACCGGCACCTGAATCGCGTCGGCCGACGGATAATCCGCCGCCGCAACCGGCGCGGTGAGATCCGGCGTAACGTTGGCTACCGTGATGGTGATCTGTTCAGAGTCCGTCAGCTCGCCGTCGCTGGCGGTGAATGTGACGGAATACGAACCGGCCTGCTCGTACGTCGGCACCCAGGTGAAGGTCTGGCCCGTGAAGTTGGCGCCCGAAGGAAGGCCGGTGGCGGAGTAAGTCAGGCCGTCGCCGTCCGAATCGGTCGCACTGATCGAGAAACTCAGCAGGACACCTTCGTTTGTGTTCTTGTTGCCGATGGCCGCGAGGACCGGGGCGTGGTTGACCACTTCGGCGACGGTGATGGCTATCGTCTGCGTGATGGGAATCTGGCCGTCCGTGACGCCGAACCGGACCCAGTACGTGCCGCTCTGCGTGTTCGTCGGGGTCCACGTGAACACCCGCGTTGCCGGGGTGAAACTGGCCCCCGCCGGAAGCCCGCTGGCCGAATACGTCAGCGTGTCCCCATCGCCGTCCGAGGCCCCCACCGTGAAGGTGAGTGTCGCGTTCTCGGCTACGGCCTTGTCGCCGATCGTCTGGAACACCGGCGCGCGATTGCCGCTGCTTGCGGTGGCAGCCGATGCGATGTTGGAAAGTTCGGAGATCGTGGTTCCGCCCGTGTTGCTTGTCTTGAGCCCGATGTAGTACGTGGTGCCGGGATTGAGGCCACTGATCGTGAACGACTGCGAATCGCCCACGTCGCCCGGCTCCGGCTCGCCCTGCGCCGGCGTGGCCGCATCCCAGTTGGCCTCTGTGATGGCGCTGGTGGCATACCGAATGTCGTATCGCCCCGGCCGATCCGAACTCCCATCTGCCCCCGGAATCGTCCACGCGAGCGTCAGCGAGTTCTGACTCGCCCCCGATACTGCCAAGTCCCCAACGGGTTCCAGCACATACTCATACGCCCCGATATCCCATCCGCCCCCTGCCGGCCGTGCCCTCCCCATGATATCCTTCCGTATGTCAATCCCATACAACTCCTGGAACCGATCGTACACCTCATCCACGATGCCCGACGCTGTCCCAGCATCAATTGCCGGACTGCCCTGCTGCAAACGCAAATTTCCCTGCCCGGCATTCCTGAACAGGGGGTCGGCCTCAATGCAACCCTGTCCCTTGCCGGTTCTCTGCTGGAAGTCCGCTAGGCTTTCGTAGAACGCCTCGTTGTCCAATCCCCAACTGATCTTCGCCGCCGTACTAGGTTCATGAAACAGATTGTTGCTTATGCTGCTGGCGTCGGCCGCATAGGACCGTTCCACGTAAATATGACTTCCGCCGTTCATGTTGGCGATGATGTTGTTCGCGATGTCCAGCGCGATCCCCGTCCCGCTCCCAAAAGCGATGCCACGGTCGGCGTCCCAGATGGTGTTGTCAACGATCGTGGCCGATATGTCGGATTGATACCCCACGATTCCGGTGCCGGTGGAGTCCCTGTTGTTGCGAATATCCCAGAGCTTGTTGCCGAGGATGTAGCAGGAGTCCTGAAAGCGAATCCCGTTGAAGCAGTTCGTGACCTCGTTGCAGAGAATCCAGATGTTCTCGTGGGGCCTCTCGAAGTGAACCAGCAACCCGGTTCCATCGCTGCCGGAATGCGCAAAGTCGCTGGGGTCATAATCGTAGGCGAGATTCTCCGACACCACCACATCCGCACAGTCCTTCAGGGCCACTGCCACCTCGCCGTCGCCGTGCATGATATTGCGGCCGATGTAGATGTGGCGGGCGGCGTACTCCACGTCCAGGTCCCAGGAGTTGAGCTGCACGGCGCACCCGCCATTTCCGTGGATATGATTGTCCACGATCCACACGTGCTCGGCGTGGTTCTGCTCCCGCGTCGTCGCCATGATTCCGTGAAAATCGTTCTCATCGAAGTAGTTCGGGTCCCCGTTGTCGTAGACGTGGTTGTTGTAGGCGACGAGGTACTGGTGGTTCCCATCCCCCACGAGAATGGCGGTGGTGTAGATCGGAGGTCCACCGTGCACCTCCAGACATCGGAAGGCTAGGTGGTGTGCGGCCCGCTGGTAGTTCGTGCCGATTGTGCTGTTCACCAGGTCGAGACTCTCGATCACGCCGTAGGAGCCAGACACGAGGATCTTCATCTGGGTGTGGACGGGCAAGGTCCCCGGTGCACCACGGATGAACACCGGCTGCGCCTGCGTTCCCCCACAGGTGAACCAAGGATAACAATACCCTTCGCTGAGACTGCCGTAGGTGTACGGTCCCCCATGAATCTCCACGACGCTTCCAGGCGGCAGCTCGCCCTCGGGTACCGTCAACCTTGGCGCTGCCGGCGACCCGAAGTCGTTTCCGTTGTCCGTGGCGTTCGGATCCGTGTTGTCGATGTAATGCGTACAATAGCCGCCCTCGGAGTTCTGGTGATAGGTCAGTTCGGGGTTGCGGTTGGCCGGATTGTCGTACATGCGGTACGTTTCGAAGATGCCGAAGTCTGGTTCCGGGATTCCGATGGGCGGGGTCCACGCGGCAAATTTGGCGATCACGACCATGTCACCCAACACGGGGAAACGCACCGCGAGGCTTTTGCTGACCACGTCCCCGTTCCACCCGGCAAAAGAGAAGCCATTCTCCGGCTTTGGCACAAGCCGAACGAACTCGCCCTCTTCATAGACACCCTTGTCAGGGCTAACCGTCACGGTACCATGGGCAGCCGTAACCGTCAAGGTGGCTGCGTCTGCACCCTCCACCAGATGCAGCAGCAGTGCCGCAATCCCCACTAGAAACGCTGCTTCCCGCCGATCCACGTCAATTACCCTCCAAGCCCGAAAGGGGCCGCCCAACATGCTCTGCCATCTTCTCAGTCGCTCACGTTTGATCCCGCCAGGGCACCCTGCACCCCTTGCGCCCGCGTCCCGAGAGATGTCTCCGCTTCCGTCACCTCGTGACCGGCCGGCACACAGGTGCCACCAAGAAGAGAATAATTTACGCACGGACACTCCGCAAGTGCGAGATGGAACACCCGGACGGCGCCATATCGATGCCGGTCCCTGCCGGACGCCCCGGCCGTCCGATGACCACCCGTTCTCTTTCCTGTGGGTGCAGCCTGCTTCGGCTCATAGATAATGCCAAAAGCCCTGGTACCCTATTGCTCAGAATACGGTCTATTATTGCCTGAACCACGCCCAGGGCAATCCTTGAGACCCAACTGGTTCGCGACGCATGCGCAATCCTCCATGAGCATGTGCCTGCGTGACTCTTCCGCCTGCAGAGCCTCCGCCCTCGTCACCAGACCCTCCCGAATGAGATTGCAGGCAATCACTCCGTCCGCCGTGATACCATTCGCGCGGAGGCACCCGTAGTTCGTGAAGCAGTACAGACTGCAGTCGAATCTGCTTGTCCTGTCCGGGGGATGGTGCCACTTGAGTTCCTTCCGAAGCAAGGCAAGATCCCTCACGGGATCCCAGTGGACGTAGTCGAAGAAATGTATGACTTGCGGTCCCCGTCTGGGAGGGGTAGGTTCCCTATTGGGAAACACGACGTATTTCAATGGCACGCCGCGAGAGAGGAGTTGGCAAGTGCTGAGAAGACGGTAGTGCACCAGGAGTGGAATGAGCCGTACGAATTTGCCCGGCGTCATCCGGACTTCTTTCAGCCTAGCCATTTTCTCCGCCAAGGCGGTGAGAAATCTCCTCGATCTTACATCATCATATGTGACGGTCCCCACCTTCGACCGAAGTCTCACCAGCCGCACAGATTCGCGAATCGAATCCCCCCAGAGGATGAATGGTATGTGTTGCTGCTTCGCCACCCTGATGGGAATCGCCTTGATGAGTGTGGAGCAGTTTATACAGGTCCGCACAAACGAGCCAACGACTTGTGACATCTTCAGACTATCCTTGAGGAGTCTCTTTTGGATGCGCATGTTGGCCCTCTCAATGATACAGGGAACATGGAGGGCATCGCATGCGTTGCGGACGTTCTCCCTGGCCACCTCGGTCAGAAAACCGGAATCATACGTCACAGCAATTGGCTTGAGACCAAGTTCTCTGACGGAATAGTACAGGACGTAGATGCTGTCCTTGCCACCGCTCAAAGGGACTACACAATCGTACTGCCCCTTCTTTGTTGCAGAGCGAAAGAGTTCTGCCAACTTTTTCTTGCCGAGTAGACCGGTCTCAGTGTGTTCGATGCCTTGGTTGCTCCCAGCACAGTGACTGCAAAGACCCTCAGCATCGAAAGTAATGCCAGGGTATTCTGCCGGCATGATACACTGCTTACATCGCTGCTTCATGATAGTGAGTCCCCGTATGAGTCAGTTTTGGATATCTTCGCCCCACCTGCAGATGAACACGCTGCATCGCTATGATCCGGTCCCCAAGCACAATCTCCCTATCAAGATCCGACACGTGCAACACTTGTCACCTTTGCAGAGGCAGCTGGCGACCAGTGTCGTGACAGGCTGCTTACGATGGCAAGCTCAACTCACCCATCCGCAGATGGGGTTTTCGCTGCCATAGAAGAACTCGACCACAAGACGCGAGTCGAATTTGACATCGGCGACTCCCGCGCCAGTGTCGATGACTTAACGATGCGACTCCGCGGAACTGACGCGACAGTGCTCCGCAATGTGGAGACACAGTTCGATTTCGTGTCGGCAAAGGCCTGGGAGCGAATCGTCCTCTCGCGCGGCGCACCGGTCGCGGCCAAGCTCCTGTATCCGGACGCGCCCGGCAGCCACTGTAGCGGTTCGGCGCATTCGCCCGCCAGCGCCTTGAAGTCCGCCCTGTCGAACAGCGCTGCGCCGACCGCCAGCCACTCTCCGACGCTGCGCGGATGGCTGCCGAGGTCGAGGACATACCCGTCGTCGCCGTCGCCGAACTGGGGAAGACTGTCGCCCCCTTCGCTCAAGACAGCGAGGAAATCGAACATCTTCTCCAGACGTGACCAGTACGACTCCGGAAAATCGCGCCCGGTGGCGCGTGCCACAAGGCCCGCTGCGACGAAGAACTGCACGACGAACAGGTGATAGCCAATCGCCTGCTCCCGTGTGCCACCGTCGGGATAGGTCTGATTGAGAATCTCGCGATTGAGAATCTTCCAGCTTCGCTGCCGCCATGTTGCGGCGTGTTTGAGGTTTGCGAAGTAGCTCGCCGCGATGAAGACGCCGGCGGCCTCGCCAATCACGTGGTTGTTGGCCGACGAACCACGAGAGTACTTCCGGTCGATCTCCCAGATGTAACGCGAGACGGAGTCGAGAAGTCGCTGACGCAGTTCCGGACCGATGGCCTGCGATTCGGCGATCAGGTCCAGAGCCCTGACCCAGTTGATCAGCCGGATTCCGAGTTCCGGGCCGCTGCGCCAGTTCATCCCGACGCCATATGGGTTCTGCCGGAGCCAGCTATCCAGTTGTTCCACTATGCCGCCGGCAAAACGCTCGTCGCCGCTGGCGCGATAGGCCCGGCTCAGCACCACGAGTTGATGATGCCGGTTCGGCTCCCAGACGAACTTGCAGTCCCCTGCCGTCTCGACGTCCCGGTAATCGAGCGGCGGACAGAACGTCATCGGCGTGTCCTGGCTGCGTTTGTGGTCGCGGTTCCAAACGATGGGGTCGCCCAGATGCGTCTCGGTCAGATCAAAGAAGCTCAGTCGGTGTTCGAGAATCTTCTCCACCCTGGCAAGAAGAGCCTCGCACGGCGCTCTGACGACTGGATCGGTTCTCGCCCGACGGTCTGCCTCTCGGACGGTCATGTCGCAGACGCGAAAGCCCGGCCCAAGACCCCTGCCGTCGCCGTTGAGAAATGTCGAGGGGCCTCTCCACCGCTGTCGCCGTCCAACGACGAAGCAGTCAGCACGATCTCGCAGCGACGATCGAACGCGCCAGGCAATCTCGTCGGCCGACATGGCCTTCAGACGTCGATAGTACCAGTTGAGTTTCTGCATAGGTCCCCTGCATGTCATCGCTCGGCCGCCTTTGCCGAGGCCGCTTCATCCCATGGTATGTGCTGATCCACATAGATGGCTTTGCCTCTGGCCGACAGCGGAATTGCATCGACTACTTCGATGCTGAATGTCAGTTGGCTGTCCAATTTGCGGGCGAGATTGCGGCGAATCCGCGCAGCATCTTCTTCACTGAATCCTTGCGCTGGGACGAGTCGCAGGACAGCTTGGCCCGGCTGGTGCTGCGAGAACTGGAACTGCCGCACTCGCATGAATGTGTCATCGTGCATGTTCAGGGCCGTCCAGGGGATCTCCGAGCCGTCCGCCGCGATCAGGACCTCCTGGGTTCGATGGCCACGGATGTCTCGGATAATCGTGTGCTCGCGCCCGCAGGCCTCGCAGCGATCGCCCACATACGTTGCCCAGTCGCCGGTGCGGTAGCGGATGAACGGCATGACGGTGTTGATGAACCCGGTCCCCACGATCTCGCCTCGCTGGCCCGGCGTCGTCACCGGCTGGCCTTGCTCGTCGAGAAGTTCGAAGTAGCCATACGTGGGCCAAACATGATAGTCCGTGGAATGCTCGCATTCGGCGGCCAGGACGAGCTTCTCGGTGTGCCCGTAGCAGGAGAAGTATCGACAGCCGAACGTCTCTTCCACCATCTTCCGCTGCTCCGGATACACAATCTCGGATTCCGCGATGATGCCGCGAATATTGGAGGGGGGGCGTATCCCTGCCCGCCGGATGAATCTGGCCAGCGCCGCCACGGTGGAGGGATACACATGCAGAAAACACGGGCCGATCGTCGAGATATGCTCGACATATCGCCCCATGTTCTCGTCGGACATATGGAAGCTGCTGTAATAGTGGTGTCGAAGGATTGGATCGTACTCATGACGTAATCCATGGCGATCCGGCTTCACCGTCCGTCCCCGCAGCACCGCCATTGGCATACCAAGCCGATACCCGGCTCGTTCCCAACTCGTCGTAAGATAGGCGTACTCCACGGGGGAGCGACTGGCGTTGATGTAGAACTCCACCGGCTTACCGCTTGTGCCTCCGGTGGATATGTAGTCGACATCATGCTCGGTCACGTCTTTGGTACACATATCAGAGAGGTTCTCGACCACTGTAGACTTGTCGATAGTCGGAAGGCGCGACACGTCATCGAGTGATTGCAGGTCCTGCGGACGGAAACCGATGCGATCGAACGTCCGCCTGTAGAACCCTGTGCGCTCATAGGCCAGCGTGAGCATCGCACGCAGCCGAGCCAGTTGATACTCCTTAGCCCGATCCGCCGGCCACCACTGAGCCTCTCGCAAGAAAGCACGCTGCTGGCGGAACTTCTGGCCCAGGAGCCATGACAAAGGGATGCTGCCAAAACCGGCACCCAGAACCATCTTAGCCCAAGCTGGCGTCTTATCCCAAAGGTTTTTCTTGGACAGTGCTTTCTTCATAGAGCACGATCCCCCAAAACGGTTTCCGGGTCGGCATTCGTCTTCAGCGGCAGTCTGCCTGCAGCTCGGCAGTGTCACGGTCTGCCATTTCAACCTGGTCGCGCCAGCCGAAATGGGGGACGAAGTGCATGTTCATCTCAGAAGGCAATGTCGCCGGCCGTTCGCAACGATTCCCTGGCAGTCTGCAAGTGACATCACCGAGGCTGAACGATGTCAGGGGCAAGGGATGTGGCGCAAAGGCCCGGCACAACAAAGGCAGCCGTTGCGGGTCGAAACCCATCGCGCCTGCACAGGCCAACTCCACGGCGACCGGGTTCTGTCCGGCAAGGACGACTTCGGCACGTTTGGGCGTGGGGTCGAGTGGCCCGTTGCCTTCTCCACCAACGATCCCGTCGACGATGCAGAACACTCGTCTGGCAGGATGATCCTGAGGGTTGCCGTTGGGATCCGCGTACAGCAGGATCCGATTGAGATCGAGTGCCATGCGCCAGGTCGTGTCGTTCCCATACCAGTTGCCGGAACGAATGGTATCTTTGTTCGTATCACCGAAAACGCGTTTGCCGGCCGACTTGATCGGGCCGGCCACGATCCGCCGCAGTGGACCGAGCAGCGGGAATACCCTGCGGAAGCACTCCATGCTCCTGCGCTCAATGCGATGCACCAGGCCGTCGTCGGCATACTGGTCTCCGCCCTGCGATGGTGTGCCCTCGCGGTGGTGCGGCAGCCAGTTCTTGTTGCCATTGATCCCCACCAGGTTCTTCAGGCAAACCGTGATGCCGGTCTTCTTATGCGTCTTGAGCTTGGGCAGGTTGATGATGCAGTCGGCATCGAGAATGGTCTTCGAGATCATGTACTCGTGCACACCGCCGGTGTGGTGGCTGCGGATCTCGCGGGTGTCGTATTCCGAACCGTAAAGCAGATGACACAGGTGCTCGATTTCGGCGAACATCGAATGATGGCCCAAATCCAGCTTCACGTAGCCGGCCGGATCGCCCGGCAGCGGCTCATGCCCGACGATCACGCCGTCGATCTTCTTCGCTTTCTCCGGCCGCAGGTCATAGACCTCGACCTCGAAACCGGCGCGCTGGCGATAGAGCGCCTGGATCTGGTCCAGTCCCGCAATCCGTCGGATCGCGTCGAAGTCGGCATCGTTCTGCGGTGCATCGGCAATGATGATCCGGCCCTGGCCCTTCAGAGCGATGTAGACATAGTCAAGAGCCGCTCGAATGATCGAGCCGTGCGTAATCAGACAATCGTCGTGTCCCGCATGCGTCTCACGATACTCACGGACGAAGTTCGGCTTCAGCACTACCGTCTGTCCGGGCTTAATAATCCCGCCGAGCGGATTCCAGTTCGCCTGTCCGTAGTGCTCGACGTCGAGCTCCAACAGCTGCAGTGCCTCGCGAACCCCTGCATACGCGTCATTGCCCTCCCGGGCAAGGCCCTCCCCAGCGAACGGGTACTCGGGATAGCATTCGCCCGGCGAGTAGGGAGCGTCGGTGGGGTAGCGATCATGCCCGGCAGAAACCGCAACGCGACTCGATTCGATAGTAGAATTCAACTTTGGCAACCCTTCCCAGGAGCTTCACGATGTCGGCCGCAACCCTGCGGATTCAAAACGCGTGAGCCTGCCCAATTCCTCACGCCATCTCTCGGATACCCTTTCGAGACCGCTGTACGCGGTCGCCGACTGGACAGCGGCAAGGGAACACCTCTTCCACGCCGACTCGTCAACAAGCAGTTGGGTGACTGTATCGCAGAAACAGTCGAGGGCCTCCTCGGCCACGACGAACCCGTTGACGCCGTGAGAGACGAGGTCCCGAAGATCGCCGACATCGGAAACGACAGGGACAGCACCATTGGCCATCGCTTCGATCATGGCAATCGAGAGGCCCTCGGATCGCGACGTGAGCACATACACTCTCGATCGGCCCAGTAATCCCGAGACGTCTTCTCTCTTGCCCAGAAACGTGAGGCGGTCCTCTATTCCCATCGTCCGAGCCTGCTGTCGCACAGCGACCATCTGCGGACCATCCCCCACGACCCTCGCCGTGATCGCAGGAAGCCGCTTGGCGACACCCGCCACAATCGATACGAAGCGATCCGGCCTCTTGCATTCTGTGAGTCGACCTACGAAGATAAGATCGCATTCGCGTTCGGCAAACCCGTGCCATCTTCCCGGTGCTTGGACACTACCTGTGACAATCGCCAGATTCTTGCTGTAACCAATTTCCCGGATGAAGGCCGCCGCTTTTGTACCACGCACGACGACCAGGTCGAATTCCCGAACCACACGGCTTACGAGAGTACCGATGAGACGCGAGGGGGCCCCTAGCCCGGCCAAGACGCGATTCTCTGCGCGCCAACCTCCCCCTTGGAGTTCCGTCGGCCCCGATGTGTCTTGGTAGCAAGCCGGCCGGTTCAGCAGTCGCGCAATGCAAAGAGCGGAGATCGCAGATGGAAATATATGATAGCCCATATATATGTCCGGTCGTCGGTGGACACCGATAATAAGCATCCAAATAAGCTTGGCCCCGGCACGACTACTTATACTCCTAAGCCACCTAGGCGGACAGGCCAAGGTCACACCCTCGATCGGCTGTTGTGGTGTATCCGTCACCACAATAACCTCATTCACTCCGCTCATGGCCAGGGGCGTGATGTGTGACAGATACCAGTTCGGATTGAAGAACGTCCCCGTAACAAGAATCCGCCCGTTCGGTTTCCACCGCGGGCGCGGGATCGCTCGACCGATCACGGCGACCAGCCATGTAAAGACATACACGCTGACCAGCAAGGTGCAAAACGCTGCTCTGCGGATCGCACTCATGACACCCCTGGAGAGACTTCTGCACGCGGACAACGATTCTCTGCACACATCGCGCGGTACACGGCTACGGTCTTTTCCGCCACGGCACGAGGATGGAAGCGTTTCATCGCTACTTGCCGTCCCATCAGGCCCATCTCATGACTCAACGTCGGAGAGTCGAGCAGCCGGGTCAGCCGATCCGCAATCTGGTCACCTGATTCTGGATCGATCAGAAAACCGGTCTGCCCTTCCTGGACCATGTACGGCATGCCGCAGCGATTAGAGGCAATGACCGGGACGCCGGCAGCCATCGCCTCGGCGATGGCCATGGGCGCGTTTTCTTGCCTCGAAGGCAGAAGGAACACGCTCGCTCGCGCCAACTCGTCCATCAGTCGGGTATGGCCTATATGGCCCAGAAACTCCACTTGGTTGGCAATCCCCTGTCTGTCGATGATTGTTTTGATCCGATTCAGATACTCGACTTCGGGTGCTTCACCAGCAACGGCCAGCTTCGCATAGGGGTACCGACCGGCAATGTGAGCGAAGGCCTCTACGGAACCTAAGGTGTTCTTTCTCTCATTGATCCAACCGGTACACAGTATCCTTCCTCGTTCGGGTCGCCCCAGGATGCCGAAGAAGCGTGTGTCGACAGGATTGTCAATGTCATAGATGCGGGCATTGGTCACTCGTTCTATGACCTGCCGGACGTATGGTGTGATCGATATGATGTGTGTCTGCGAAGCGAGGCCTCGCCGAATCACGCGCTTCCACAGTCGTGAACGGACCCAGGCGAACTTGGCGGAATCGGCAATGAGATTTGCGTCATCAAACCCGTGGACGGTAAACACATGCGGGACATCAATGCCACCGAGGCCAAGCCCCCACACTTCATGGGTGTGCAGGATGTCTGGTTTCAGCCTCTCGATGTAGCGTGTCAAGCACCTCTTTCCAGGACCCAGCATCACATCAAAGATCTGCGGCCATCGTGAACTCGGCAATCGATGTACGGTGACTTGTCCGGCCCCTTCCACGGCCACATTCGTTCGCCCTGGTTCGAGTGTAAGAACATGAACATCCAGATCCTCAATCTGCGCCAATGCTTCGACCAGAACCACCGTAACGGACTCCACTCCTCCCTTGGGGCGTGCGGCGTCACTCGGGTAACGGCTGAATACTGCCACTTTCATGGTGTCACCTCAGAAACACCCGGCCCACGCTCGGCAGGCAGGGATTTGGATCAACTTCGATGCTTCTTCGGGCGGAGCCGTTATCCCCGCTCGCCACCGTGGAGAGGTGGAACCCCCTCGTCGGTCGCTTGCGAAGGCGCGGCCGGTGCATCGTCGAACCCTATCGGCGATGCATGTTCGTCCAGCGTCCAGTTGACATAACCGTCTGAACCTCTGGCCGACACCACGTACGCGGGGTTGCCGACGACCACCGCGTTGTCAGGCACGTGATCGACAACGACGGCATTGGCACCGATGGCTACATCCGACCCTACGCAGACGGAGCCGATGATGGCCGCTCCCGGGCCAACGTACACACGGTCGCCGATTCGTGGGCATCCTTTGAATCTCCCTCGGTTCCTCCGGCCAATCGTCACACCGTGGGACAAGTTGCAGTCTCGCCCAATAATGACACGATCGTTGACGACAATCCCACCCCAATGCCCTATGAACAATCCTGGACCGATGTCTGTGGTGTGCGGTATACTGATTCCATATTTGATTTCCAGCCGACGACGCATCCAACTGGAAAAGAAATATGGAATCCGCCATCGTCGATATCTGTGAAGATGGGCCGCTATCCGCATCCAGAGCACATACTGGAAGCCGGGTTTCTGACAGTATGTGGCCAGAAAGCCCTTGATCCCCGTGGCACCACCGTACCTGTACAGGTCCGCTCGGATCACTCCGACCAAATGCCGAATCCCTGGTGTCCGCATCACTGCCCGCCTTTCCGGATGCCTTCTCGGCCATTCCCATATCCTTCCGCGGCGCTTCGCCACAACCGCTATGCGCATGGGACCTGGATGGCTTCAGCGTCATTATTACCTGCCAGCTTCAGAAGCAGATGCTCCATAGCCGGCAAGCACGTTTGAGGTGTATGATAAGCCAGGTAGTGCTTCCTGCAAGCTTGAGAGGCTTCGTGCCATGTCTCTGGCGACTGCGCCGCACCCCGTAAACACCGGACGATTTCCTCAACGTCGCGCGCCACCCAACCCAAACCGTGCTCGGCGATTGCACCATCTGGATCAAACGTCGAGATTACGGGTATACCGAGACTCCAGGCCTCCAGAAAGGTGTTGGGAAAACCTTCAAAAACTGATGTGCAGCAAAGGAAGTGACAACTCCTGTAGTACCCAGCCATCTCGGCATGTGGAACGCGTCCATGCATTTTGACATTTGGACTTGCAGCAGCACGTTGGGCCAAAGAAAGCGCGTAATCCGATTCTGTATTTGCCGCTCCGACCACGTCAAACGCGATGTCCGGACAACGTTCTGCGACATCAAGGAGCCACTCAAGACGCTTCTCCCGACTGATCCGGCCAACCCACAACACCCGGATCACACGAAAGTCGGCCGTCACGGCGAGTTCGGCAGAGGAACGTATTGCCTCATCCCAACCGCAGTTGCGAACCAAGACAGCCTTGGCTCTTACACTCTGCGGCAACAGATGTTGCTGGGTCGATGTCTGCACCGTCATCCCATCCGCAAGTCTCAGGCCGATACGACACAGCACCTTCTCTCTCCATGATTTCAGCTCGCGCAAGAGAGGAACACAATCCGGATCGCTGGCCACCGCGAAGATGAACTTGCGACCGTGAAGACGGCACCAAAGCGCCACTTGGCCGGTCTCATTCCCTGCCCCTCGCTGGTAGTATACATCTGCCTGAGCTCGGGTCAGGGCCGCCCACAGACCCGACCAACGAGGATGGACGAATCGGAGCCCGGGCAGCCCGTCTCTCTCTGCATATGCCTTCCACACGGTGATACCGCCTACGTTGATGCCGTCCGGCTGGCCGTGATCCAGCGTGACGAAACTAACGGCATAGCCACGACACAGCAGCCACGAGGCAATCCGTGCCTGCTGAACTTCGGCTCCCCCCATATGGCTGACATCCCGGTGCTGGGAGAGCAGATCGTACGCTTTCAGTGCGACAAAACAAATACGCGGTTTGCTCCCCTGTTTACAAGTCGTACCCATGTATGCTGTTGACATCTTCCGCTTCCGAGAAAGACCAACCACAGCTTCCCTACAGGCTGATTCGGCCCCTGAGACGCCTCACAATTCTCATCGCAACGGACTTCGGCAACAGATGCAAGGTCTGCAGGAGAGCTCGCTCGTGCATTCCCAGGGGAAACAGCCGCTGCACCTCGTCCACGACGCCGGGTTGAACCAGACAATCCCTCGCAGCCAAGCGCAAGAGGCTGTCCATGATTCTTTTCCTCGCATATGGGCGAAACTCGTCGGCTATCTCAGAGCCGAGTTCCATGGCAAGACGCATATTCCTGCAGAGACTCCGCAAGGGAAGGTCACGGCACACACGGCCCTTTCGATACGCGGACTGGGGATTGTCCTGATGGTAACAGTAGCTCGGTTCAACACCGTAACCGATCCATGGATATCGGAACGCAATACGGCACCACATGTCGACATCTTCTCCTGAGCGCAAATCGGGATCGAACCGTCCGACTTGCTCGAAGACAGATCGGTGGATGACAAATGAGGATGTCTGAAACGTGACCCCTCCAAGGACCGCGGAGAAATAGCGTTGTACCGTCGGCGTCGTTGACCCTTGCCCGCGATCTTCCCGGAGCGAGCGGGACGGTGTGATCCCATTGGATGCGCCAAGACAAGCGCAACTGCACCACCGGATGTGTACATTCTCTCTCAGGACACGTAGCTGTGACTCGATCTTGTGAGGCAGCCATTCATCATCGGCGTCCAGGAAGGCAATCCAATCCGATCGCACGTTGTCGATCCCCAGATTCCTGGCGGCCGACGGCCCGGCATTCGTCTGATGAAGGTATCGCACCGTGTTCCTGTACTCCCGCAGGACCCTTTTCGTGCCATCTGTCGAGCCGTCATCAACCACCCACACCTCGATGGGCGCCACAGTCTGTCTCAGCACACTATCAATGGCACGGCGGATCCACCGCTCGGCGTTGTACGCCGGAATGATCACGGAGACGTTCATTGCTCTCCTCATGCCCTGGCTGCAGAGATTCACCCTGTGACAACGGCTGCGTTCCGCAGGGGAGGCCTTCAGGCAATCTGGTCAGAGACGGTCATGATTCGAGCCATAACCTGATCGGCCCTGAGTCGTTGAACCGCCTGAAGCTGCGAGATAGCTGTCGCCATGTCCGCGACGCATTGCTCCCGGTTACCGTCGATGTCACGTACACGATCCAGGATGTCCTCCGGCTTGAATTGATCGACACGTTGGCACAACTGACCCTGTCGAATGGACTCCATATAGTCCCGGCACTTCGGGCGATATTCGAGCATAATGGAGGGGACTCCGGCACAAGTCGCGAGGATAACGGCGTGCAGTTTCATTCCCACGAACACGCGCGTTTTCGATACGAGATGGAGGTATCGGGTATGATCCATGTAGACCGCATGGATGTGCTCGTCGGTTCCACTCTCCTTCGCAGCACTCTCCGTCACAGCATAATCCTCAGGCCAGACGACGAACCATCTTACCGTCCATCCGTCGCCTTTCGCGAGTGAGGCAAGCCTGGTCAATCGTCTGAACACAGACTCTTCGCTCTCGCCCCACATATAGCCGCCGCTAACACCCATGTTCAGACCGAGTGTTTTTTCCACACCTCTCCTGCCCAAAGAGCAATCGGCAAACGCGAGCACGGGATCCCCAATAACCTCTGGCTTGCGGACTCCGGCATCCATGAGAATGCGCTGCGAAAGCGGTCCTCTGACCCCCACGTAGGCGCATTGCTCCAATACCTCGCGCCACTGAGATATGCTGTTGGACCACGGATTCCCATCCCGAAGGGTTCGCCCCTGCCAGAAGGCAGGGTCCGCAACACCTGTCCCAAACACGTAACAGCATTTCGCAATGTCCAGCATTCTCTGAGCCCGCATCAAGCCGCTGTTGTTCTTGTTGATGATCGTGCCGCCGGCCAACATCGCACAGTGAAAGGCTCGCGTCAGTCGCGCCATCGCCACAGTCTCACGACATACGTTCAATGGATACAGGGAGACTCCCGAGAACAACACCTTGCAGGCATCGAACAGGGCTTCGTCGCCGAGGTTGTTGTGCCCCAACCATCCGCCAACGTAGGCCGCTCGTGGCCGGCTGTGCGAAGACGCCCAGAGGGCCAGTCGCGCTCCTTCTACCAATGGTGTGAGGAACTTCATGGTTGTGACCTCACCTCCACGATGCCGACATGGTCGCACAATATAGCGCTGCTCGCGACGCGGGGGTCAATCGCAATTCTCTCAAAACAGCCATTCATCCCTTTGAAATGGATGTCGTCCAGGAGCACAAGACCTCCGTGTGCCAACCGTCCGACAACCATCTCGAACTGGGGCAATACGAACGTGTCGGTGTGAATAGCATCGATCAGGGCAATGTCAATCTTCTCGCCTTCCTTGAGCGCCGCGTCGATACTCTCCTCGAATGTCCCTCGGACCAAGGTAAACCGGCTGCCGACAGCAGCCAGGTTCTTCTCAGCGACGGCGGCCCAACCCTCATTGGGCTCAAAGCCGATCAGGCGGCCACGATGGTTGTCCTCCAAAGCGGAGAGCCAATACATACCGGAAACACCAAACGCAGTGCCGAACTCCACCACCACCTCCGGTTTGCGCACACGCACCAGGTGGCTGAAGAAACTGCACATCGTGGGACTGCTGCGCACCTGACTTGGCATTCGTTGCGGGGACCGACCATGATAGTCCTCCAGTTGCAGATATGGCTGCCATATTTTCTGAGGCCCGAGGTCGTCGTTCTGGACGGATATCCGTTCGATCTGCGTCGTGCGGCGGTCCCTGCGGATCGGCAAGGTTCGCGATGTCAGATGATGAGCCATCCACGAGTCCTGCCCTTTGCGAATCCAGGTCAGGGTAATGGTCGGACGATACAATCGACAGACGGTGTCTCTCACAAATTGTCCCAGCATGTGACTGTCCCCCTCGGTTAGTGCCAGTTTAAGGGTTAGGATTTCCGACTTCAACTGGTTGCATTTCTGAATCTCTTGCCTTCTGTTCGGTTTCGATTATGCTGTGGTTGTCGGCCGGAGGATAGAGCCTGCCCTGAGCTTGCCGAAGGGGCTCTGCGGGGACGCAACCCGAGCGCCGGTCGGCCATCGGAGCAGAAGCCGGACCGCCCGCTGGGGTGAGCCGGCTTTCCTTATGCTCTGTCTGCTCTGATGAGCCAAGCGATAAATCCCGGGGGGCCGGGGGCAGCGCCCCCGTGGCCATCGGGTGTTCCGCCAACCATCGTTGCTTGAACTCCACCGGCGGGACGTAGCCCAGCGCGCCGTGCAGGCGTTGCTCGTTGAAGTAGCATCGATAGGCCTCGATCGTCCAGCGGGCATCGGCCAAGCCGTAGAACAGTTCCAGGTTCAGGCACTCGTCCCGCAGTCGGCCGTTGAAGTTTTCGTTGATCCCGTTCTGCCAGGGTTTGCCGGGCTCGATGTAGGCGGTCTGGATCTGCTCTTGCTCCAGCCACTCCTGGATCGCCGTCGCGACGAACTCCGGACCGTTATCACTCCGCAGATACGCCAGATGGCCGTGTAGCAGGAACAGAAACGTCAGCACCTCAATGACCTTCGCCGCCGGGATCGATTCGTCCACATACGTCTCCAGGCTCTCCCGTGTGAACTCGTCGACCACGGTCAGAATCCGCAGCTTCCGTCCGTGGATACAGCCGTCTTCCATGAAATCATACGCCCACACGTGATTCGGGTACAGCGCGCGCAACGGCCGGTCCAGGCCCTTGCCCCGGCGGCGTTGCCGCCGTTTGACCGGCACCGTCAGGCCGTGCTCGGACCAGAGGCGTTCGACCTTCTTGTGGTTGAGGCATATCCCTTCCCGCCGCAGGGTCTGACCGGCTTTCCGGCTGCCCTCACGCGGGTGCCGTTGCGAATATTCTTTCAAGGCTTCGATCACGGGGCGGTCATCCTTCGGTTTGACGCGATAGCGGAACACCGTCCGGCTCAGAGAGGCCAATGCACACGCCCGACGTTGCGAAAGCCCTCTGGACTTCAGCTCTGCCGCCGCCTGGCGACGCTGCTCCGCTTCTAAAAATTTCCCTTGAGCACCTCCTTCATCGCGTCGATCTCCAGATCGCGTTCGGCCACGATCCGTTTGAGCCGGCAGTTCTCCTTCTCCAGCTCACGCAGGCGACGCACGTCCGGCACGCCCATCTGCCCGAACTTCTTCTTCCAGCGATACCACGTTTGCTCGCTGATCCCATGCTGCTTGCAGACCTCCGCCACGGTCTGGCCGGCCGCCTCGGCCTGCCGCAAAATCCGTACGATCTGTTCTTCGCTGAAACGCTTCTTCATCTCGGTTTCTCCTGTAATTGACGACATCCCTACAGGGAAACCCTAACACCGTCAATGGCACTATTCCGGGGGGATGGGACCCATGGTTGGTTCACCCAGAACGGCAACAGCCCGCTCACAGCGTTGTTGCCGAACGGTCACACACGGATGCGAAACCCCCTATCCTCACAGGCACGAGCGCCGGCGCCTGTCCGTCTGCTATCTCACCTTTCGGGCGGGCGCATGGACGGCGCAGTACTTGGATGATATGTGCCGGATGCCAAGAACGAGTCTTCTCCATGGAACGACGCCCAGGAGTACCCCCAAAGGCAAGAAAAGGAGCAACAGGAATCCACGGATCGCATATGTCTGGAGACGGGAACCCGGAATCGCCCAGTGATCCACTGCAATGAGCAACCAGGAGAAACCGAAACAAGTAAGGGCCGGCCAAAAACGATACGGGATGAAGTAGTTCTTCTGACTGGCGTGGAATAGATACACCACGTTGAGCAGTGACGAGACTGCGACCGCGGCGGCGGCACCCTCTTTGCCCAGCCATGGCACAAGCACGAAGCTCAGCGATAACGCGGCAATGGCCTCAAGGAATACGCCGGTGGCGGCCGGCAGAGACTTCTTCGCGATCCCCGAGCCGAGATTGGCCACGTACAATACCCCATTGAAGACGAAAGCATATGCGAGGAAGGGAACACACGACGATGCAGAATAGTAGTCCCTTGTCGTCAGGATTGACAACAACGGGACAGCGAACAGGGACACCGCCGTACAAAGCACAGTCGAACAGAACGCATAGACGTCCAGGACTTTGGCATACACCTTGCCCGAGTCTGTTTCATGCAAGATGGAGTAGGCGAACGGAGCCCAGGCAAGCTGGAACGCATTGCTGAACAGCCCGACTGGAGAGGCCAGTGAAGCGGCTATGGCGTACAGTCCAACCTCTGCGTTTCCACAAAACACGTTCAGAACCAGCCGGCTCGATGAGATCTTCACCCAATGCGCAATCCCCGCCGGCACAAACGGAAGGCCGAAAAGGAGCATTGGCTTCAGGTGAGCCATGGAGAAGCAGGCGGGGGTTATCCAGCCTTTGATTAGAGGGATGGCTACGCCCGCTGTAATAGCGGCCGCGACAAGCCTTGCACTAAATACCCCGCTGAGACCCCAGCGAAGGAAAACGACAAACAGGATGGTGCACACGATAGTGGCAAGCGAACTGGCCGTGAAGAAGAAAGTGGCAGTCCATGCGCGGCGCTGATACCTGAGCCAGTTTCCGATGACCTTCGCAAATGTACTCAGCGGCAAACCCAAGGCGGCAAAGCGTACCAAAGGAGCATATTGCTCCGATTGGACCAGGAGAAAGGAAACCTGACGCGCCAATACAAAGAGGATCGTGCCCGCCAGCGTGGCGATGGTCAACTGGCACCAGAACCAGGAGGCAATTGTACACTTGCGATGTTCTGCATCCTTCGTGTCATAGAACCAGCGGGCAGACGAATGATCGAGGCCAAGGACAACAAGGATACTCATCAACGTCGTGACCGTATCCACCAGGGCGATCACACCGTACTCGGCTGGCATGAACATCCGAGTGTACACGGGCATAAGGAAGAACCCAATGAATCTCGAGATCGTCCCGGATATCCCGTAGACTATGGATTCCCCGGCAAGCTGCTTGACGTATTTGCCAGTAGCCATGTGAACCTACTCTGGGACCTTCTGAAACCTGCTTGCGTGAGTCACCGGATCCGAACGGCCTAGCAACACAGCATGCGGACCTAACAGGTCACCACACATGTCTGCGTCGACCCGTGCCCGCTTCTCTTCCAGATGGACACGAAGCGAGATGAAGACAGCCGCCCAGATCCCCAGAGTATGTTCCTGGGGGAAGTAATGCTGTCCCGAAAGACCCCCGATGAGACTGGTGAGCATGAGGGCCACAGCCAGACCACCAACCGCTGAATACAGACGGTTGGTGCTTCGGAACAGACCTGCCGCATAGACAACCAACAATGCATAGAACAGCCAGATCGGTATAGAACCCAGGATTCCGTTGTCGAGCAGAGTTTCGAGATACAGGTTGTGTGGATGCGCGACGGCCTCGCCACTCCCGTATTGGTCAAGGAGGGCCTTCTGTAGGCCGGTCCGTTGCATCGCCCGTCGCCCGTGACCTATCCAAGGCGAGTCCTTTATCTTCTCGACGACATGAGGCCAGATCAGATTCCGGCCGGACGTTACGGCAAACTCATCAACGGCGGTTTCCCCTGTCACGTCGGTCTGACCGAATCCCTCCAACATCCGGGCAGTAGCGCCAGGGAATACAACAGGCAGCGACAGCACCACAATCGGGGCAAGTATCAGATACTTGCGCCATTTCAGAAGGCATAGGACTAGCCCCGTCGCTCCCCAAGCCACATACCCGGCCCTGCCCCCCGTCAACACCTGTCCGAAGGCCACCATGCCCGCCGCGGCTGCGACCACAACCTTGTGCAGTCTCTTCGGAGCCAGAGGCAGAGCAGCCACAAGCCCCCAGCACGCTCCGCCAAGCATGACGGATAGATCTGTGGCATGATAGCCAACTCCCTCGTTGAGCCGCCTGCGAGCATGCATGATCGTCGCACTGCTCTCGCTGAAGGCGGCCTGCAGCGGCATTCGCTTGACCACCTGAACGGCGATCAGGCAATACATGACAAGCAAGCAGGTGAACGCAATAATCACTCGCTTGCGGGTCCGGCAACCATCGAAGAGCAACAGAGACGGCATGACCCATTTGATGGTATTGACCAACTCCTCGCTGAGCAGGTCGCCTGCCGTATAGCCGGGAATCCGGTCGAGATCGAGAGCAGCTCGCACCACGCCAAACACGATAACTCCCAGGAACACCGCCAGCAGCACACTCAGGTGCTGGGGCATATCCCACGTCAAGCCTTCAGACCGACGACTCGCGAGCCAAGCTAGGAAAATCGCCGAGAACAACACGTTCCATGGGTTCAGGCCTTGGATCCCCAATATGGTTCTGGGCATGTCCCCGTGTTCTATCACAGCCATCAGCAGGATCAGGCCACAGAGGCTCTTGAACCAGTCTTTCCATGCATAGATGGAAAGTCCGGCCACCATCAGATACAAGGCTGTGAGGCGAATGCTCATATGCGAGCGTATCCGTGTCAGCGCGAAGAGGACTGCCAGAGTTGAGCCATGTCACAGCTTCGGCGTCACTTTCTGATCGCCGGTGATTCCGTGAAGGCGGTTACGATTCGCGTTTTTTGGCGTAGGAGCCGTATTTGTAGCGGTAGCCGTAGCCCTGGTTTTCGAGGGAGCCGACAAAGACGGTGCCGAGCATGGTTCCGCCGGCCGAATGCAGGCGGGCCAGGGCGCTGAGGACATGGGCACGCTGCGAGACCTGCTCGCGCTCCACCAGGATTGTGCCGTCGACCTGCCCGGCCAGGATCGTCGCATCCGCCACGGGCAGAATCGGCGAGGCATCCAGCAGGATCACGTCATATTGACACTGCTTGCGCAGACGACTGATGCACGATTTGAAGGCGCCGTTGGCGATCTCGTCATAGGTGGTGTCGGCGCCGTTGCGGTTTCCCGCCGGCATGATGTCCAGTCCCGGCGTTTGCGTCGGGTAGATCGGCAGCTTCGTCATCGTCTTGTCGCGCAGCGACTCCACGAAACCCGGCTGGGTGGTCAGCTCAAACCTCTTCGAGAGGGTCACCTTGTGGGAGTCTGTATCGATCATGAGGACCCTCTTGCCCGCCTGGGCCAGACTGCGGCCCAAGACCATCGTGAAGCTCGACTTGCCCGTCCCCTCGGTGGCGCTGGTGACCAGCACGGTGGCGCCGCTTCGGCCGCCCAGGCGGGCCAGCAGGGCCGTGCGCAGCACGCGAATCGCTTCGACCAGCAGGAACTGGTTCTGTTCGAGTTCGTCGGCCAGGGCTTTGCCGGGCGCTTTGGTGGCACTGACCAAAGGCACATGCCCGAGGAACGGGACCTGCACCGGCTGGGGCATGTCTTTGGCCGCGTGGATCGTCTGATTCCGGCTGGCGCGCAGGAAGGCCGCACCCCCGCCCAATCCCAGGCCCATGAACAACGCCATCGCCGTAAACACCACGCGCCGATCCTTCTCCGGCTTCGAAGAAGAGAAGGCCGGGGTCAACACCTCGATGGAGCCGGCCACGTTCCGCTCCATCTCCTTCTGATCGATCCGCTGCTGGACGGCGTCGAGCAACTCACGTGTCCGCTGGAGCTCCAGGTTTTCCTTCGTGAGCAGTTGGGCGTCGTTGAAAAGCGACTCGAACGCCTTCTGTTGTGCGCCGAGGTCCTCTATCAGCAGTTTCTCTTCCTCGCGGGCCCGAGAGAGCCGGTACTCGATGACTCTTTTGGCTTCTTCTCGGTTGAGCTGCTCCGGCGTGCTTCCGGTGACCGAGGCGGCGACCGCGTTCTTCGGCCGGTTCAGCCAGAGGTCATCCAGTTGCTTCTCTCGCTCCTGGCGAAGGGTCTTGGCGAACTCCACGTCGTTCTGGAGCTTGAGCAGATTCGGATGCTTGGGTCCGTAGACGCTGTTGGCAAGCTGGTGTTCGAGCGTCCGGACTTCGACATCGAGCCGGCGCCACTCGGCATCCTCATGATAGGCCCGCTGGCGCTCCGCTTCGCCGGCGGGATTCACCGTCGCATCGTTGCTGTCCGTGGCGACGGTCTGTTCGAGTTCCCATTGGAGAATGGCGATGTTCTGCTGGAGTGTGCTCAGGCGAACCTGCAATTCATCGAGATGCATTCTCTTGCTGGCGACCAGTTCCTCCGGCGTGCCCGTCCCGAGAGACTTGCGCAACGCCGCAAGGCCCCGCTCTTTGTAGGCAATCTCATTGCTCAGTTCCGTCTTCTGCTGCGTGAGCTTCTGGAAGATTTCATCTCGCGTCTGGTCCGATTTGATGGCGGTGTACTTGATGTACTCGTCGAGGATCGCGTCCACGATGATCTTCGCCTCCTTGTTGCTCGGGTCCAGGAAGGATACGTCGATGACCTCGGTTCGCGGTCGGGGCCGGACCGACAGGCTGTCACGTAACCTTTCCATGGGCGGGAGCGAATTGGCACGAAGACGCTGGAAGAACGTACGCGGACTGTTCCTGTACCACGCCGTGTCCTGAATGGCCTTCTGGTCAAGAACACGCTGCAGGACCGTGGGGCTGCGCATCAGCGAGACCTGTGTGTTCACAAAGGACTCGTACAGAGGGATCATGCCGTTGTCCTCTGTCTTGAAGACCAGATGAGGGATGATCGGTCGCACCCGCACCTCGGCGCGCGCCTGGTATTGAGGCACGATCTGCGTCCAGATCAGAGCGATCGTCGGTGCCGACACGAGGATGGAGACCAAGGCGATCGTCCACTTGAATCGAAGGACCGAGGCCAGAAGCTCCGTGGGCGGCGTCTGGGAAGCCGGAGCGACGCCCCACGGCTGGCCCGGCACGATCCCCGGACCTATCGGAGCCCCGTGCATCCCTGTCCGCCGACTGACTTCCGCCGGCTGGATCCCGTCCCGCGCCGACGCATCAGACATCAGGACGTCCACCACGCGACTGATCTTCGTCCGCCCGTCCGGGCGGCCAGGAAGGTCCTTGTCGTTGCGTGCGATCGGGTCCAAGGGGTGCGGGGTTCCTCGTTCCATCGGGTCGTTCGGTTGGTCCAGGCTCATATTCACACCACCCTGAGTTCTTGATTCGTTTCCATTCGCTCACTACGGCTGCCGTGGGAGACTGCGGCGTCGCGGGCCGGCCGCAGAAGAGCTTCAACGCGACTGGCTGGGCCGGGATCCTGGATCCGGACCCGTAAGCAGCGCGGACTCCGTCCTCGTCGGTTACACCGAGAGGCACTGGTTAACGCTCTGGGGTCCTGACGTACACAGACTGCCAGGACGCCGATGCGGGAAGCACCCAGAGTGCTCCCTGCGCCACGCATCCGTGCGTCAACATGAGAAATGCCTCCATCCGAGAAGCCGTACCGGCACTTCTTCCCCATCCCTGCTGTGCTCGAACACCCATCATGTATGCTATGGCCGCACCCGTCAAGCATCGACCGCGTCGACTGACGTTCGTCCGACGGAACCAGAACGCGTCGAGCTATCACGGCCCACCGTGGGGTGCGCCGCCCCGGGGGCGTAACCGTCGCGCATGGTCCGACAGACCGTCGAATTGGCGCCCTCGACTCAGCACCTAATTCGTCATTTTTCCCGGGCGACTTCGCAAAAGGTGGCAGATTCCGCATGATCTCTGGAACTTCGGATGGTTCCCACAGGACCGCATCCTGGGGCACGGTCGTCCGGGAACATACCGCCAGCATCGGTAGCAGGTCCCTCTGTCTGCCGGGCGGGTCCGAGAATGACTCGCCGGGAGAGACTTCTTCCCCTTGGCAGGATACCTGGTGAGCTTATTGCCGCACGGGCCGCATCGTCCACTGGCTGGCATCTATCGATCCCAGCAGTTTCTTGGATACGACGCGCAGCATGAATGGCACGTACACGGTCTGTCGCTTGAACCTCTTGTGAGGCTCTGTCACGAGCTGGAACAGCCATTCGGTTCCCGTCCTTCGGAAGATCGCGGGCGCTCGGCGAATCCTGCCGGAGACAACGTCGAAACTCCCTCCCACTCCCATGCAGAAAGGCGCCTCGATCTGGTCCCGATGCTTCGCGATCCAATACTCCTGGGTGGGCGAGCCCATGGCAACAAAGACCAGGTCTGCCCCGCTGGCATTGATCTGTTCGACAACACGAGCCGAGTCGGTGAAGTAGCCGTCTTGACGGCCGACAATCCTCAGATCAGGGTAGGTCTGCTGGAGTCTGGCACATGCGCCGGCGTTCGACTCCTCTGAGGCGCCAAGCATGAAGACGCCCCATCCCTTCTTTGCGGCGTATGGCAGAACCTTCAAGAACAAGTCGCACCCCGTGCACCGTTTGATTCTCTGCCCGTGGAGGATGCGAGCCGCGATCGAGACACCCACGCCGTCGCAGATGCCGACGTCGGCTCGGTTCAACAGGTCCAGCAGGTCGCTTTCGTGCCAGGCGCGGAAACACTTCTGGGGATTGATGGCCACCCAGAAGGTCTTCTCACGGGCTTCCACCGTGGCCTCAATACAGGCGAGAGCTTGGTCGTATGACTCAAACGGGACGACAGGAACGCCGGCAACGTTAACCGCTCTGGGAATGCACTGCGTCCGTGACGAAACATCACCCTCGGCTATCAACATAACGACTCTCCTCCCTTCACAGCAGGCGACCCGGGATCGGGGTGCGATTGCCTCGGCGAATCTGCCTACCCGTCTCCCTTGGTCTGTCCCTGCACGGTCAGCACACATGTGCCCGGCGGACGCGTCACGTGCGCCCACGCATGCATCCATGCTCCGTTGTGAGGGAGCCCTCCTCCGTGTAGAGCCTCTCTCACCCTGCCTCCATACCGCCCACCTGCGCCAATCCGCTTCGCGCCCAATGCGGTTCTTCTTTAGCGCACCCAGCACGCCAGACGCCGTTTCGGGCGATCCAACTACCTATCTATACAGATAGTATATCATCGCAACAACCCATATTCAACTACGTAGTATTGCGTATTTTTGCTAAGGGTTCACGTAGTGATCCGTTGGGCGATCCATCCTTCCGATAATGGGCTCGCCTGGAGCCCCTGCTGCGGTTGCGCCCGTGGGAAGGGCCAGGTTGCTCAATTCTTCCCTACTTTTCTGCGGTCTGGGCTCGTTATGCCTGGTCGGCCTTCTGCTGGGAATGGACCCGAGGCGGTATCAGATCGCCAGATATACTCTTTTAGTAGTAGTCCTAAATAGGTATAACACGTTGCTTATTAACCCTGCCCAGAGGTGGCAAGCCGCTCCGTCTTCAGGCCCTTAGCGTTTTCGGGGAATTGGCTGAGCTTCGCGTGGAAGATCCGGTGGTGCAGGCTCCGCCTGCTGCGCGAATATCACGCGTACGACAGGATCGAACAACTGCTGGGGTATGCCTGTATGTTAAAGACGGGTGAACCCCGCGCGCTGGCGGTTACAGACAAAGGGAGGTTTGAGTGGATGGAGCGGCCGAGGCTGCTCGATGAGGCGGGACCGGCCAGGCAGGCGCGCTGGGCACGGGAAGGCTGGGACGGTCTGGAGAGGGGACGATTCGAACGCGGTGTTCGGCGAACTCTATGGAAATGGGGGGGGTATAGAGTGAGGCGGGTAGCCTCTGCGGAGGGCTGAAAAAAAAAGAGGAGGACCGGGGGTCGGTCCTCCCGACGGTCTCGCGGGATTGTGGGCAGCAAGCGGTGGAACTTCGTGCAAGTACCGTGCTGCCCCCGCGAGACGCGCTGCCTGGCTTCGTGAGTCGATTCTTCGGCGTCGTCTTCTGTGACGGGATGGTTTCCTTTATCTTCAGGGGAACGGGAGACAAGGGGCACAGACCTGACACGTTGCGATGGCCGCCAGGTCAGGCACGACCATGGCCCCATGGCGTGCCCGGTGGGTGCGCGCAGATTACGGCAAGCGAGCGGTCCAGACCTCGTAGATGTCGTTACCGGCCTGCTGTGTGGAGCAACGAATCCAGACTCGCTTGCTTGTCTTGCCGGGATTTGTGTAGCTGACCGTCACATCCTGCCAGGAATAGCGGCTGAGGGGATTCGGAATAACGGCCGATGCCAAAGGAGTTGTCCCTGGATAGACCAGCGGGTCGGCAGCGGCATCAATGATTTCCAGACGGGGGGCCCGCACCGTGTGGTTGTCGAGGATCAGGATCTTGCCCTGAACGTAGAGAGTCTGCCCCGGCCCGATCGTGATCGATTCCTGGCGGAAACACGGAGTGACCGAGCTTGTGCAGATGTGCCTGTAGGAGAGCGCATAGCCGGAGGGTCCCACGCCCATGTCCGATTCAATCACGCCGCCCCGCGTCCAGGCCTTAAAGGCATCGGTAACTCCGTCGTGGTGATAGCTGGCGACATAACTCCACGGTGGCGTGACTTCAGTGTCGTATTCGTAACACTCCACTGCACTGCCGAAGAGTGTGTCATAGGCCCAGATGGAGTTGGCACGCCGCAGGTCATAGTTGTTGCCGGTGAAGACGGCACCGGAAATCACACAAGCGCTGGCACGATACGCGCCGATGTTGCACCCGGAGATCAGACCGCCAATCTGATATTCCGAAACCTCACTGACCCCGCTGCCACAGCCGGAAATCGTGCCGCTGATTGTTCCGCCATAGGACGACGAAACCCCGAACGCACACCCGGAGACGGTGCCGGAAAGCGTACAGGCCGAACTGGAGTAAACGCCGTAAGTGCACCCCGAGATGACACCCGCAATTGTGCAGGAAGCGCAGGAATAGATGCCGTAACTGCATCGGGAGATGGTACCGGAGATCACGCACGAGGAGCTCAACCCGACACCGCTCGTACAATTGCTGATCTCGCAACCCAACACGCCGCCTCGCATGGACTTGACGGCGAAGTCGGTTGACCCGACGATCCGGATGTTCCGTGTGACAAGAACGACCTCGCTGCCCGAGGCCTTGGCATTTGCCAGACCGACATCCACCGTCAACGTGCCGGGTGAGGCCCCGCCCATGCCGATCAAACGCTCTTCCGAGTCCGGCCAACTCCTGCTGACACCGTTGATCCGAACCACCTTGCCCGGCGTCCAGATATCGCCGCTGACATCCGTATCGACAGCAAGTTCGGACTGTCCTGCCGCCGCATCGGCCGACAAGGTCACAACCGGATGGGCAGGCTGTGTGCAGTGCAGGCGAAGGACCAATCCTCGCTCACACTCGAAGCTGTTGGGCTTTGAACCGAAGTCAAAGGTCATCAGACAGTCGGACGGATAGGCCGTCTCGTCCGATCCACAAATGATCCTGCCGGCCCCCCCAATGTCCTCGACGGTCTTGAGATAGTACCTGCCCGGCGAGGTGCTGCAGTTCATCGTGCCGTCGCAGGTCAGACCGGCGATACCGCTTTCCCAGCCCGACATATCGACATCGAAGGTGACGGTGTCGCCGGCCAGGATGGTTACGGCATCACCGTCGCGAGGGACCATCCCCGTGGCCCACGTCTCCGGTTTCGACCAGGGGCCTCCTCCTGCCCCGTTGGATACGACGACCACGGCCTGACAGATGCGGGCCATGAGCAATAAACCTGCCAGCACAGACAATCTTATCATACACCATCTCCTTCTGCATTCATCCTTGTTTCACATTCCCGCAAGACTCCACACGAAGACCGGGTGGGTCGGTTGCGTCACCTGTTTGGTGCGGCCAGGGGCTCGACGGGACGCGGCTTGTGCTTGTCGATCAGCCGGCTGAACAGGGCTCCCCGGCGGCCGGCTGACTCCAGGGATTCATCCGCCGCGATGGCCACCTCAAACTCCATGGTCGTCTGTTCGTTCGGGTCCCTGACCGGCAGGTTCATCGTGACGACGCGCGACTGCGGCCGGGCCATCTGGCCGCCACGCCAGACGCGCGTATCCAGGTTGCCGTCCTTGTCCTTGATCATGACGGAAACCCAGGCGAAATCGAGTCCCTTGCCGGCGTCACAGACGGCCTGCCACCATTCCCTGCCGTCCTGCGCCCGCCGGAACCGCAACTCCAGTTCCTCGAACGTCCGCTGCTCCTTCTTCTGTCGGCGAGCCAGCGCGTACTTGCTCTGCAGGGCCGCCACCGTCTCTCGCAAACGCACCGCTCCAACGACTCTGAACAGCAGAAGCACCAGCAGCAGAATACAGGCGAATACCACGAGCGCTCCGATGTCCCGCCGGACCATCATGAACAGACCGAGGCCTGTGGCCGCGCAGGTGGACAGATAGATCGCCAGGACCGCGTGACGCTGCTTGAGGCCCAGATCGATCAGTCGGTGATGGAAGTGGCTGCGATCCGGAGCAAACAGCGACCGCCGTTCGAGAAACCGCCGCAGAATGGTGAAGAACGTGTCAAAGATCGGAATCCCCAAGGCCAGAATGGGCAAGGCCAGTCCGACCAGGGCCGACGACTTCGTCAGGCACATGGCACTGGAAGCGGCGATGGTGAATCCCACGAACAGGCTTCCGCAGTCCCCCATGAAGATTCTCGCCGGATTGAAATTGTAGAAGAGGAACCCGCACAGTCCGCCCAGCAAGGCCAGCATGAAGACAGCCATGACCAGATTCTCGCTATAGACCGCGAAGATCGCGATGACGGCACAGGCCACAGCGGATACCCCGGCCGCCAGCCCATCGAGACCGTCGCTCAGGTTCACGGCGTTCGTGATTCCGACGATCCAGAGGATCGTCAAAGGCATGCCCCATCCTCCCAGGTGAAGCAGGTACCCCTCCGTGATCTCCAGCGCCGAAATTCGAACTCCGACGTAGCAGAGTGCCCCGGCGGCGAGGGCTTCGACCGCGAGCTTCACCCGGGCCGGCAGTCCTCGCAGGTCGTCCACGAGGCCGACGAGGAAGATCAGTGTGGCCATGCTGAGCAAAGCGCTGATCTGGAGACGGGATTGCCGGAAGGCATCGCCGATCCGATTGTCCAGAAACAGTACCGGCAGGATCAGGCAGTTCGCCGCGACGAAGATCGCCACCCCGCCAATGCGTGGAATCGGGTGCGTGTGGACCGTACGGACCCCCGGCCGGTCGACCGCATCGACCCGGCGGGCCAGCGCGATCACCGCGGGTGTGATGGCCAGGGCCACCAACAGGGCTCCTGCGTACACGCACAAGTACGTTTGCATCTGTCTCTATCCCCTTCCGATGTGACTGAGACTACAGATAACCGGCAGACGCCGACATGACCTTAGAACTGGAAATAGACGAACGGCTGGAAACCTTCGACCGGGAACACGAGAACCAGCCACCACATCGAGAACAGAACCACCGGGGTCGCCAAACGATCGTACGCCAGTCGCTGGAGGCTCAGCACACGTGCTGCAAGAAGAACGCTGATGATGCTCACGAGCACCAGGATCGCTATGGTGAACGGTTCGAACCAGGCTACACCGCCGCGGAAGACGTACATCTGTCTGAGCATGAGAAACGCCTGTTCGAAGGACGCGGCCCGGAAAAATACCCAGGCGTTGAACACCACCAGCATGGTGAGGAACCAGCCCATGATTTTCGAGAGGCACATCGCCGATCCGGATTCCGTCAGCGGCGTCCAGCGGGGTCTGAGCCATTTCTCGGCCATGAGCATCAATCCGTGAATCGCTCCCCAGACGACGAAGGTCCAGGCAGCGCCATGCCACAGCCCCCCCAGCACCATGGTGAGGAACAGATTCACGTAGGTACGCCGACGGCCCTTGCGATTGCCGCCCAGGGGAATGTAGAGGTAGTCTCTGAGCCATGTGGACAGCGATATGTGCCAGCAGTGCCAGAAATCGGTCACGCTGGTCGCCAGGTAAGGCAGCCGGAAATTCGTCGGCAGGTGGTAGCCTATCGCCCGCGCCGCCCCGATCGCCATGTCCGAGTAGCCCGAGAAGTCGCAATAAATCTGTAGCCCGTATGCCAGCACGGCCAGCCAGGTAGAGACCGCATCAAAGGCGCCGGCATTGGCGAAAACATAGTCCACATACAAAGCGATGTGATCCGCGATGAAGACCTTTTTGAAAAGACCGAGCGTGAACTGGCGAAAGCCGAGAAAGAGATCGTATCCCGTCACGCGAGGATTGGTCTCCAACTGCGGCAGGAACTCCGACGCCCGAACGATGGGACCGGCCACCAGTTGCGGGAAGAACGCCACGAACAGCGCGAAGTCGAATATGTTGCGACAGGGCTCCAGACGACGCCGATACACGTCGATCGTGTAGCTGAGCGTCTGGAATGTGTAGAACGAGATTCCGATCGGCAGCGTGATCCGGAAGGTGCCGGCATGCAGACCGAACGCGCCAAGGATGCCTTGCAGCGATTCGACGAAGAAGTTGAAGTACTTGAAGAAGCCCAGAATACCGAGGTTGCAGACCAGGCTCGTGATCAGCAGGGCCTTGCGTCCCCGTATGGATGTGGTTCTCGCCAAGCCGAGAGCAACGAAGTAATCCACCATCGTCGAGAGGAGGATCAGCGAGAGGAAGCGCCAGTCCCAGTAGGCATAGAAGTAGTAGCTGGCCAACAGCAGCAGGCGCTTGCGAACGCGGTGGTTTTTCACGACCGCCAGGGTCGCCAGTACCACGGCAAAGAAGACAAAGAACTCGATCTGGGTGAACAGCATGGGGAATTACTATTGGGCGGCGGCCTGTTCCTCGAGATAGACGCAAATCTGCTGCGCCAGCAGCCGGTGACCGCGGGCATTGAGGTGGCCGCGACCGGGGCGGCCGTGATGGAAGCCTCTGCTGAGTTGTCCGGTTCTGCGGAAGTCTTCAATGAGTGTGCCGGCCATATCGATGCACCCCACCCTCTTCTCGGCCAGCAACCTGACGAGGCGGAGCCTCCATGCGGCCTGCGGATCGTCAAGGCATACTCGGCCGTTCTTCAGGTACGGCACCTCCGGCACGAGGACGAAGACGATCGGCGTGTCGGTAACGCTCGTGAGCATGTCAATCGCGTAAGCCCAACTGTCGGCGAGTCGCTCCGGTGTTTCGGCCGCAAACAGAAATGAGGTCGAGTCGGCCGGGTCTTCCTGCTCTTGTCGGGCAACCGGCCCCAGCGCAAACCGCGCGGAGCGCACGTCTTTCAGAATACCTCGCAGGGCCTTCCAGGGTGCCAGCACCGCATCGCTGAGACCGTATTCCTGCAATTCGGCAATGATCCGACTCCTTTGCGTGTCCACGATCGTGCGGTCGACGAACGCGTAGGCCGGCTCGGAGAGGAAGGTCTCGCCGTCCGGACAAAGGTCCTTCAGCCCATGTTCAGCGAGCACGATGAAATGGTACTTCGGGCGGAACAACCGTTCGTAGGCGGGAATGTGAAAGTAGTAGTCGGCAATCGACCAATACGCCTGCCCGATGGCCACTGCGCGGGTCGGCCCGGCCTCGCCCATCGAGAGGGCCTCGCTGACGTGATAGTCCATCTTCTGGTGGTCGTTGACCTGATGGGCTTCGACGTAGGAGTCGCCCCAGATCAGGACGGTCGGCTCCGCCAGGCGATCGAGCCCGCTTGCGTTATGCAGGCCATACACGCCGTAGTGCGTTTTCGACCAGCCTTCATCACGGTTGCGATGGACGTATCCGGGTTTGATGATGTGGTCGTTCAGATCACTCGACCATTCGTAGACGCGCAGACTGCTGATGAAATACGGCGAAACACAGATCACTATCGCCGAGGCCGTCACGAAGCCAGTGACCCAGCGAACCACATGGTGCCAAACGCCGCGGCGGAACCCGCCCGGACGAGACGTCTCCGGCATTCGTTCCGGCCGCCTGGGCGCCTGCGGCGCCGAAACCAGTCGCCCTCGATCTATCCGCCCTTTCGGCGGGGCGTCCACAAACGGGATCATCGTCGGGCTCATCGGACGGGACTCTCTTCTGCTCGCGCCAGATCGAAGATGGCGGTCTCTTCGGCTCCGACACTTACAGGGACCGCCACGACGTGATCCTGTGCCATCGACTGTATGCGTGCAGCGACCTCACCCATCGTGGTGAACACGCAGTGCTCGCACAGCCAGGTCAGTTTGCGCATGGTCGTACGGAGATTCACATAGCACTTGAACCGCCGGCGGAGTTTCAGCGGCAGACGAGGGTGTTCCGGGTCGATCTCTCTCGGGTGGATGTAGATGATCAGTGGCAGACCGTCTTCGCGCAATCGTCGAATCCCCCAGCGGATCACCGGCAGGGGGAACAGACGCAGGTATCCGCCGCCGAACAGGCAGACGCGGGAACGGAGAAACGGGACCGTCGAAACCGGGAACTCCACCAGCGGGCCGCTGGCCGTCGTGACGACATGAGGTCCGGCAGGCGTGCCCTCCAGGCCGCCGTGGCCGTGATGGGCCGGGAATACACTCGCGTCGTAGGTGTGGCCCGTTTCCGCTACCACGTCGAAGACCCACCGGTTCGCGTCCGTAACGGAAAACCCAGGACAGCGGAATCCATGGACTCGTTCGCCGATGATATCCTCCAGTATCTTCTTGGCGTGTTCCAGGTCTTCCCGGAAGGCTTGAGGCCCGACATCGTAGGCCAGCACGTGGGCGTAGCCGTGCGATCCAATCTCGTGCCCGGCTCTGTGGCAATCCCGCACCAGCGCCGGCATCCGCTCGGCCATCCAGCCCAGACAGAAGAAGGTGGCTCTTACCCCCTTCTCGGCGAACAGATCGAGCATTCGGCGAACGCTGGCTTCCGCACGCAGAGTGAGCCCCGACCACTGCTCCCGGGGAGGCGGCCCATTCGTCCCCAGAATGTGAAACCAGTCCTCCAATTCGCACGTCAACATGTTGAGGGACTGCATGTGATCATACCCTTGCATGGTTATGCCCTCCTGAGTCCCCCCGTTTCGGTATGCGTTCTGGCGACGTGCCGACGGTTTCCCTTACGCCTTGCCGATAACCATGTTGACCGGTCGACGCCTTACGGCGCCGTGTATTCGTACGCGCCGATGTCGGGAGCGTTTCCCGAAGGAATCGGGTTGCCCACAAAGTCAAAGGCCACGCCGACATCAGTGCCTGCGTCGATGGCCGGACTGTCACTTCGCAGTTTGAAGTCCCCCGGAGACTGAGGCAGCGAGGACACAAAAGATGGATTGGCCATCAGCGAGTGTTCATCCCATCCCAGAGCATTCTGATATGCCGTGAAGCCCAGTCGGGGCGTCAGAATCGTACCAAACATGGCGGCTTGGCCCGAGGCAGACCAGTAGATATTGTGGTCCCAGGAGACATCCTCCCAAGGGACCTTGGTGTCCGCCACCACAAGGAAGAACATTCGGCGAGGATGGGCGACGATGTTGTTATGCACATCCACCGCAAGCGGCGCTCCGGTAACGGCGAACCGCAGACCGTATTCGCTGTTGTAAATGACGTTATGGTACACCTTGACCAGGTCCTTGTTGTTGCTGCTGATTCCGGAGCCCTCGGTGTTCATGATGATATTGCCGTACACCTGAAAGCCGGTCCGCTGGCCGAAGGAGGCATTGTTCACGCCGGAAATGGCAATGCCGTGTCCTTCGGTGATGCGTTTCTTCTTGATGTCCTTGATGAAATTGTGGCGTACGATCATATTCCGCATGGGGTGCACCGAGGTCCAGAATTCTATCGCCGTCCCTGTATTCTCGATGTAATTGCCCTCGATGATATGTCCCTCTCCGGCCCCGATGCCCACGGCGTGGGCATCCGGATGGTCGTAGGGAGGCAGCCCCAGCCGCTCGAACCGGTTGTTCGATACGGTCAGGAAGTTGGCGGCGGTGTCGCCGGTTCGCGTGGTGATGATCGCGCAGCCGGCGTCGCTCATCGTGTTGTTGCGAAACGTCCAGTGGTCGTGTCCGGTGTCGAGCGCCACGAGACACTCGGCGTGCCTCATCGTACAACTATCGAACACGATGTAGGTGGACCGTGGTGCATCCGTAACCACCTCATCGAGGCCGTCGTCAATCAGGGGCTCGGTCGAGAGAGTGAAACCGTCGAAGACGATCCCCTTGAATTCCACGTATTTCTTTCGCTCGATCTTGAGTATGTAGCCGGACGGTCCGCCGACGATGGTCCCGGGGTGCTGCGGGTGGTCCCCGCGGATCCTGACAGGATATTCCGGCGAGTAACCGCTGGCCTTGATGTAGAAGAGGCCGCGGTCGGCAAACCCGTCCTCGTTGGGATCGAGTTCATGTCGGTCACAGACGTAAAGACTGTCTCCGGCCTCGACACCACCCGGTCCCCACACGATGCCGGGCGAGGCGCCGTGGTTGTCATCCCAACGGACCACACCGTTGAAGGCATTCTCGTAGGAAGTCCCGTCTTCCGTGCCGTACCTGAGTGCGTCGTTTCGCGGACGGACGTACCACGTCGAAGGTCCTTCGGTGGAGAAGGCGCGGCCGGAGGTGAACTCGCATTCCTTCGCGGGAACGGACGAATCTCGCACCTTGGCGCGCCAGTAATAGAGCGTGTTCGGCTTCAGAATCGGGCTCCATTGCCCGTAGTGGACCCGCCAGGAGGACTCTCTCAGAGCCGACGAATGGAAGTCGGGCGATTCATCAACCTGGAAGAGGTAATGCAGGGGCAACGTTATCTCGCCGGGCAATGCCTCGCGCCCGCCCGTCACCGTCAGGGGAACCGCTTTGTCGACACCCGACTGGCCGTCGGCCGGATAGGTTGCGATCAGGGGCCCCGCCGCCTGTTTAACAGTTGCGCCTTTGTACAGCCGAAGGTGATTCGACCCGGCCGTATCCTTGACATGCGTGGAGCCGGCGCGGCCCTGTGCATCGCTGGCTTCATGCATCAGCCACTCGGAATGAAGTCGCTGGCGGTTGAATCCCTGCGGGACGGCATGCCGGCCGGTCGTCACGAAGTTCGACCACAGTTCATTCACCTCCGCCGCGCTGAGCTTGCGGTTCCAGAGTCTGGCCAGCATGATGTCTCGGCCGAGCGGGTCGTAGGTCGTCGCGTAGCCCAGCCCGAGGGGCTTGGTGTTCTTGATCTTGCCGGGCTGAATGTTGCTGTTGGCCCCCAAGGCCTCGAGCTCGCCGTTGACATAAAGTGACAGCACCCTGCCGGTCGCGTCCCAGGTCATGACGGCATACGCATACCCTTCGCGCTGCCGGGCGTCCAGGAGGATCTGCTGGGTCCCGTCGCCGACCTTGGCAACGATCACCTGGCCGTAGGTCTGCAAATGCCCGTGTCGAAGTCCCAGAGCAAACCCCGGTGCCCCGACGAGAAAGCCGGTCCCCTGCACCGCCTTGGCCACGATGTAGGGCCAGCGTCCCGCACCCTGGCCCGGCTCGATCAGGATCACCGCCTCGACGCTGAAATCGCTCGTGTAATCCAGGTCATGCACCTCAGAATCGGGCAGCAAAGCATACCCGGATGCGCCCAGATGCAGATAGCTGTCGCCCTGACCGTGCAGCGGAATCGTCAGGAGTCCTGTCAGGACAATGGCCCGAAGGTATCCAAGGCCGGCTGTCGATTTGTCTCTTGCCATCGTGGTCACCCCCTCATCAACATAGTCACGCCAGACTGCAACTGATCCGCGGCCCCAGCACGCGTGTCACACGGAGCGGCAGACGCTTCCATAGCTCGACCTTCCTGCGATAGCGAGGATCATTGGGGGTGGTCACCTGCATCGGGTAGCCAGGTACAGTCCAATACTCGTAATACAAGGGTATGGCCTGTGCCCCCCAACGGCGTTTGAATTCGTATTGCGGCCCCCCCACCGTGCTGCGTCCGAAGTCGAACGTCGATATGCCCGCCCGACAGTAGTGCTCGATCGCGGTCCAGTACAGCAGCATGTTGGGCGAGAGCGAATTGGCGCCCGTCAGCGTGGCGGCCCAGCGACATTGCGCCAGGCGGTTGAACGCGTAGAACAGCCCGGTACCGACCGGTGTACGGCCGTGGCGAATCACAATCACCCGCACGTACGTAGGGAACTGCTCGATCAGATTGTGGAAGAACCTCTTCGAATAGCAGGGTGTGCCGAGCTGCCGCATCCGGATCGTCCAGACGTCGTAGAACTCCGAGAGCAACTCCGCCCCTCCGCCGACGGCGGTCAGTCCGGCCTTCTGTGCCTTGCGAACGCGGTTGCGGATCTCCGACCGAAATCCGCGCCAGACCGCATCGGGGTTCGGGTCCAGCGGAAGGTGCATGCACACCTTATCCGTTCGCCGGTAATGCTCGACGGCCAGTGATGAGGTGCCGCGAAACTCGATCTGGCGGCATCCTTGTTCGCGAGCCAGACGGTACGCATAGTTCAGCAGTAAAGGCACGGCTTCCTTATTGCTCACGAGAGGCCCGCCGTAGTTGCTGAACGCCTGGGAAACCATCTGCGTGCCGAACAGCCTGCTGCGTACCAGTGTCAGAGCCAGGATGCCCTGAAGCGTCCGGCCTTCGTACGCCGCCAGGCGGAAAGACACGTGGCCGAACGTCCGCTCAATCATGGAATTCCACGCCCACGTGTGGCAGAGTTTCCCCTCCGGATGGCCCTCGACGAATGCGTCCCAAGCCGAATCGGGCCAGCCGATCATCTCCACATGCACGACAAACCCTCCTTTGACGCGAGGCGCCCGCAGCGATGCGCCTCAGATCGCCTGCGTGAACCGTCTGGCGAGTCCGGTCACGAGCAACGAACCAAACGCCGGGACGTGGTACCCGTACCACTTGGCGCTCTGAATCGGGTGGGTGAATCCTCGCCAGTAGATGCCCTCCAACCCGCAACGCTGCAGCACCCGCGGCGCGTGGCGGTACTCACCGATCAGAAACCGCAACGCCGCTCCCACCGGGAACACGATCGAGGACCGGATGGACGGGAAGACGCGGGCTGTCCAGCGTTCCTGTTTCGGGCAGCCTAACGCCACCCAGACGAACGATGGTTCGAGCCGGTTGATCTCCTCGACCGTTGCATTCACTTCCGCGTCCGTCAGAGGCCGAAATGGCGGAGAGTGCATGCCCAGAATCCGCGTGCCCGGAAATCGTGTGCCGATCACTTGTCGGACGCTCTCCAGCGTCCGTTCGGTATCCCCGTAGAAGTAGTGTGTGAAGCCCTCTTGAGCGGAGATCTTCAGCACTTCGATCATCAGGTCCGGACCGCTGACGCGTTCGACCGACCGTTGCCCCATCGCGCGGGCGTACCACGTCAAAGGCGTGCTGTCGGCCAGTGTAAGAAACGACTCATTCTGGATGCGACAATAGTCGGGGTCGCGCTGCGACAGGACGGTGGCTTCGACATTGGCGGCGCACAAGTACGCCGGCCTTCGCTCGCGCTGTCTGGCCACGATCAGCCGCAACGCCTCCTCCATCGTGACCATGGAAATCCCCATCTTGCCGATATAGAACCGCCCAGGCCGTTCGTCCAAGATCCTGGTTCCCGTCATCGTGTCATTCCTCCGCCCGGCGTGCGGTTGCCGGCTGCTGTGCTTACCCCATATGCCGGTAGGCCAGCCGGGCCAGGGCCCGGGACAGACCCTTGGGCATCACTCTCCAAAGCTTCCTGGCCAACTGGTGTGATTTGCGGTCTTCGTCGTAGAACGTCGCCGAACCGCTGGGGGCAGGATAGTAGAAAGCCGGGACCTCCCTCTCCACGGCTCCCCACCGCTTCTTATACGTGCTGAGCCCTTCGGCGTGCGGCGAGGTCTTGCCCAGATCGACGAAACGATACCCTTCCGCGGCGGCCTTCTGGATGGCATCCCACCAGAGGCCCTGCCCCACGCCGGAAGGATTGAACTCTTCGACCACGCCGATATAGGCCAGAAACACGGTGTCCTTGAACAGAAACGAGCATAGCGCGCCGACCGGTTGCGTGTCCTTCTGCGCGATCGAGATACGGGCCAGTCCAAGCGGGACCAGAATCTTCCAGACGTTCTCGAAATACTCACGGTTCTGGGGAGGAAGCCCCAGTCGCCGACGGCCCTCCGCCAACAAGTCGCAGAAGGTCCCGACGTCGGCCAGAGATTCGGCGGGCCGGATACGAATCCCGTCCTCTTGTGCCCTGCGAATCTTCTGCTTGACTCCGGTTCTGTGGAACTCCTTCCACAGCGCATCAAGGCCCCCAGCGAGGTCCAGATAGTATGTCCGATGGTAGTACACCGCCGTCAGCGTGCCCAACTCCTCCAGCAGATGGACACTCCGATGCGCCTTGACCTCGATATAGGCGGTCCGCTTCTCTTTGTGGAGAGCCAGAACCGCGTCCATGAGCGTCTGGAGCTCTTCCTTCGACTCGACCATGGGGTCGGAATAGAATGCGAAGGGAAGTGACACGAGACGGTTGTGCGTCAACCAACTCCTGACCAGAAAGACGGCCAACCCTCCCCGCAGACATCCGTCCCGGTCGCGCAGCGCCAGGTAGTGAGGCTGCGTGTGCTTGAATGTGGTTGCGATTGCGTTTCCATACGCGGTGTGTTGAAACACCGAACCCATCGGGTGCGCTGCGACCATCGCATCCCACCCGCCGGCCTGCGCCTGTTCGAGGGTCCAGCGGTCCACCGTCCAGCCCTGAGGCGTTTCGGCCGAACCGCCGGAAGATTGTTTGCAGCGTGTCGGACTCACGACGAGTCTCGAATCGGTCATGGTCATCGTGAACCTCCGTGTCACTATGCGTCGTTGTCAACGCGCTTCAGCCAGGCCTCTCTCCAGAAGTGAAAGCACGAGCGGTCACATCCGTAGAGGTTTTCGCACATCGCGCCTTCGAGCAGGACGGTGTGCTTGAGTCGGCGAATCTCGCCGTTGCTCTCGAGCATCATCTTCTCCACCCGCTTGTGGACGCGGTAGCGCTTGCCGCAGAACCGGTCCATGTTGGCCATCCACAACAGCCCTTTGTACCGACCGTTGCGATCCAACATTCGATGGATTTCTTCCTCCGAGCGTACTTCTACCCATTCGCCGGGTTGCAGGTTCAGAACCTCTTCGCTCGCCGGCACCGTCACCGTCTGGTCCGCCGACCGGGTCGCGGCGGAGCGGAGGTGAACGAGTGCCAGCAGCTTCGCCGTCACGACGCGGAATGTACGGAGCAGCCCCTTGTTCTTCAAGTGCCAAAGCAGTTTGTGCACGGCCGTGGGGGTCAGCGTGCCGCCGGAACAAGACCGCAGGTCTTCACACACGCCGTGACATCGCGGCGGATTCGTATCCATCATCATCCCTTTCCTTGCATCCGTGGCACCCGTTCTTGCTGGGGACAGGAACGAAACACCCGGCCGTCGTGCGAATGACAAGGGTCCTGTCGTCGGTCGACCTTTTGCTGAGCCTTCTCGAACGCCGCCATCAGCCGCCGGTAGCACGCCTGGGTCGAGTACTCCCGCAGGGCCTTCGCCCGGCCCGCCGCCCCCATCTGGCGACACAGCGCCGGTCGCTCGTAGAGATACCGAATCTTTCGGGCCAGGTCGGACGCATTGTCCGTTTCAAACAGCAGGCCCGTGTTGCCGGCATCGACGATCTCCGGCAACCCGCCGATGTTGGAGCAGATGACCGGCCGGCCCATCATCATGGCCTGGACGATCACATTGGGAAACCCCTCATACCAGCGGCTGGGAACCACCACGATTCGCGATCTTCGATACAAGTCCGCCAGTTGTTCGCCGCGGAGAAAACCGTGCCATCGCACGTTTGCCGGCGAGGTCTCTCGAAGGCCTGCCAGGCCGGCGTCATCGCCTGCAATCGCAAAGGGGATATCCGGCACGACCCGAGCGGCCTCCACCAGCGTCTCCACCCCTTTTTCCGGGCTGATTCTCCCCACGAAAGCCACACCTTCCCCGATGGCCGGCGAATCGGAGACATCGGGCGCCATTCCCGGCACCACCTCGATGCGGTCGGCAGAGATCCCGCGGGCCGCAAAGACCTTTCGCTGGAATTGCGACTGCACGATGAATACGTCGACCCCGTTCAGGATCCTCCGGGTCAGCCTGGCCCAGGTGTTTCTGGCGGCGTACCCGAGGCTCTTGAACAAATCCCCCTCGCAATTGTGGATCACGCACCATATCTCGTGACCGAACCCGGCACATTTGTTGCAGACCCGGCCGTGGACCAGGTGTCGTCCGTTGGGACAGAAGAGTCTGTAATTCGGACAGCGCATCACCACGGGGATATGGCGCTGCCGGATCGGTCGGAAGATTGACGTGGAAATCAGGGGATAAAGGTTCTGGACCTGCACGATGTCCGGCCGGAATTCGTCCAACACGGTCTCCATCGCCCGAGCCGCATAGGGATTGTAGATGCCGGCCAGGAGCGCCTGCGCCTTGCGAATCGGCGAGCGGTGCAGCCCCGCCGAGCTGCGTCGGAACCAGGCGACCTCGTGCCCGTGCTGACGCAACAGGTTCACCAGCGATTCCGCCGCGTGCTCTTCGCCGCTGGTCGAGGCATAGTCGTTATGGACATAGAGTATTCGCATGGATGTGACATCACATGACGAGCAATCCTGAAACAGGGCTCCGTCGCGGTGCGACCGCCGTCCTGCCGATAGACAGAGTCACTTGCTCTCGCGGGCGCACCCCGCCGCGTCGGTCATTGCAAACGTCATCCTCTCCTTCGACGATCGACGGCACCATGCACTTGCGATGTCACCGGCCCTGGCGATCTGGCGTGCCGCCGTTGTCGGCGTAAAGTCGGTAAGGATCCGCTCGGAGGCTCGCCCCATCGCGTGCAACCGGTTACGGCTGGCCAACACCGTCCTCAGCACCGACACGGTCTGCTCGGCATCGTGCGGATCAAACGTCCACCCGTTCTCCGGCGAGACAAGTTCGGGCCAACACCCGTTGTAGATCGAACACATGACAGGCAGGCCACAGGCCATTGCCTCCGATACCACCAGAGACCAGTTGTCTTCCAAGGTGGGTATGGTGAACACATCGGCGGACCGGTAGTAAAGCGCTAGTTCGTCATAGTCGACCGCACCGGCGAATCGGACGCTCGCAAGACCCTCACGTTCGCATCGCCGTTCCAAGTCCGTCCTTTGGGGTCCGTCCCCGACGATCAACAGAGTGGCCTCCTGCCGGCCGATGGTACGAGACAGCCGGCTCCAGGCAGTCAGCAGTTCGTGCACCCCCTTGCGGGCAATGAGCTGCCCGACATAGAGAAACACGAGACCGTCGAGACGCAGATGTGACCGCAGCGCATGAACCTGCGCGGCCGTGACCATGGCGCTGCTGTGCCGAAGCCCTTCCACATCGGCCACCATGTGCCCGAAGGTGATCCGCTCGCGCGGAAAGCCAAGACTTTCGGTGTAGCGCCCGCACAAAGTGCCGTTGCAGCACATCGCATCAATCCAGCGCATGGCCAGGCGACGATAAGCGGTCCGGTACCACTGGGCATTCCGCTCGGTATGGCAGGTTTTTTCGTAGCACATGACGTGAGGGATATGTCGGGTCGCTCTGACGAACAGTGCGGCATACGTCCACTGAAAGAACCCGTCCGATATCAGCAGATCGGGCTGTTCCTGAAGAACGGCCTTGATCAGACCTGGCTGGTACGGGATTCGCAGGCCCTGATTTGTGAAACCGCTCGCCCGGGCCCACTTGATCGCCCGTTCGCCGTGAAGCCCCTTGGCACGAGGCCCCAGGACCCGCTCGATCTTCCTGCAACACCGCTCGGGTACGTAGTCGGCATTGTATATCACGGTCAGATGGCCGCCGAGATGCTCCGACAGCGCCTCATAGACCGGAATCCGGTAATCCAGGAAACTCCGTGTCACCCAGACCACTTTCATCGCGTGCGCTCTCCTCTCGCATAGGCGCCTGAGCCAAGCATACGGGACAGGTCCAACGCCAGTTGCTGCGTCACGACCGCCCGGCCCTCGGGATTCAGATGGATCGGGTCGTAGAAGAGCTCATGCCGGTGGGCAAAGAGGATGTTGTAATCGAGAAAGGTGACCCTGTCGTATTTCTCGGCGTAGGACCGAAGCCGTGCGATCGCCTTGTCGTAGTCTTCGCCGGCCGCCTGGTTGAACAGATCCACTGTGGGAATGTAGAGCAGAACACAGTGGATACCCCGGCGCGAGATGAAATCGAGGGTCTGCTCCACGTAGTCGATGCACTCCTGGTCAAAGGAGATCGGGCGGACTTCACCTCGCTCGATGTCCTGCTTCAAACGGGCCACATCCAGGGTGCCTCGCTTGAGATTGCTGTCCAGCCGCAACCAGCCACGGACGGACGCGTTGCAGGAATTCAGATCGAACCGACTCAGGCGGATCAGACGTCGTATCCAGTAGGCCGAAGGTGGAGCGGCCCGCCGTACGTAGCCGCGCACCAAGGGACTATCCATGAACGGATAGAACAGCGCATAGGAATTGAGGCTGAGCCCTTGTCCGGTGAACGTGTGGGCGTCCACATCGTAGACGATCACCTTGACGTCCGAGGGCCGGTTCTCGATGTAATGCCGGATCATGGTCAGGCGATCAGCGGCATTGGCCCCGTTGAGCGCAAACTTTGCCACACGCAAAGCCAGCCGCTCCGACAGCCCGCTGGCATCGATCCCGAGCGCCGTGTGCGAGTGTCCCACGCACAACACCTGGGCCGGCTCATCCATGCCATAGCTGCGTTCGAGTCCCCGTGCCAGAAACCTCGACAGCACCTGATCTCCGGCCGCAAAGACCGCGAGGAACAGCAGGTATTTCGCAACCGTCGCACGCAACGGCCTGCCTTGCCGTTTGGGTGTCTCCGACAAGGGACCCCGGTGGTCCTCGCAGGGTGCGACACGCAGACGCGTTTCGTTAGAACTGAAAGTAGATGAACTCATGAGCTCCCCTGCCCAGCAGAGCCAGCGCGTATAGCATGGCCAGATAGCCGCTCCAGCGTACGCCTCGCGGCAGCCTGGACGCCCCCGCGTAGAGGATGATGAGCTGGTGGGATTGCAGGACTTGCACGACCAGCAGCACGACAATCAACAACACAGACACGAAGGTGGCGAGCTGCGATGGGCCCAGATACAGCCGCCCTCCGAGATCGGTAAGGATCCGCGAGAGGATCAGAACGGCGTCGGAGACCGTGCCTGCCCGGAAGAACACCCACGCCAGAAGAACCAGATGGAATGTCACCAGGATCTTGGCTGGTCGAGCGACGGCGGCAGGCATGATGCCCGGACTCCAGTGCGGCTTGACAAACCGCTGCCACACGGCCTCGACAAGGTAGTACACGCCGTGCAGCCCTCCCCAGACAACGAACGTCCAATTGGCCCCATGCCAGAGCCCGCTGACCAGGAAAACCACCAAGATATTGCCTGCCCATCGCAGAATCGGCACTCGGTTGCCTCCGAGAGGGATGTAAACGTAGTCCGCGAACCACGAGGACAGCGAAATATGCCAGCGCTTCCAGAAGTCGCGAACCGACGTCGCCAGATAGGGAAGCCGGAAGTTCTGCATCAGGTCGTAACCGAGGAGGCGGGCCGAGCCGACGGCGATGTCGGAATACCCGGAGAAGTCGCAATAGATTTGAAACGCGAAGAAATACGTGGCCAGCAGAAGCGTTGCGCCCGAATAGCCCGACGGCGCCTCGTAGACCCGGTTCACGTAGACCGCCAGGTTGTCTGCAATGACGACCTTCTTGAACAGTCCCCAAACAATCAGCTTCACGCCGGAGGTCAGCCTGTCAAGGTCCAGGTGATTCCGTCGAGTCAACTGCGCCAGCAGATTGCTCGCCCTCTCGATCGGGCCGGCCACCAGTTGGGGGAAGAAGGCGACATAAAGACAGAACCGTCCAAGATGTTTTTCCGCCGGGCAGGTCCCCCGGTAGACATCGATCGTGTAGCCGACCGCCTGGAACGTGAAGAACGAGATCCCCACCGGCAAAAGGATATCCAGATCAGGAATGCCCCAGTGGAATCCGCCCGCCGCCGCCAGAGACCGGAGGCTGTCGTTTACGAAATTGAGGTACTTGAAGAATCCCAGCAGCCCGATCGACACGGATACTGCGCCGGCCAGCACCATGGTTCGACGTCGCTGGTATGGGGTCGCTGAGATGACCAGACCGGCAAGATAGTTGACCAGCGTGACGGCAAAGAGAAGAAACCCGTATTCCCAGCGCCATCTCATGTAGAAGGCGTAGCTGGCGATCAGCAGGAGCCATACGCGTGCGCTCGGGGGCAAAAGGAAGTAGGCGAGGACGATACCCGCCAGAAATAGAACGTATTCGACCGAGTTGAACAGCATCAGATCAACCGTCCCCCACATCGGATGGGTGGTTATCCGACCGCCTCCAATTGAAGAGGCATCGGCTCACCCGCATCTCCTGCCGCGCTCGCTGCCCTGGCCCTCCTGCGCGCCGTGCAGATGTAGTAGAACTGGTACACCTGGTGTACCTGAACGTCCTCGAATTCTGCGGGCATGGCCTCTACAGGACAGCGATTGATCGTGTTGTGACCCGCCAGCACGCCGTCGGAGTAGGCACGTTCCACCAGCGATGCATTCTCGTAGAGCTGCTCGTCAAGAAAGAGGATCCTGCCCCCGTCCTTCGTCACACGCGCCATCTCCGCCAGAGCCTTCCGGGGAGACGTGAATCCGTTGAGTGCTCCATAGCAGGTGACGATGTCGAACGTCTCGGCCGCAAACGGCAACCGGTGTGCATCCGCAAACGCGAAGTCGATGGGGATGCCGTGAGCGGCCATGAAGCGCGCGCCTTGCAGCAACATGGTCTCCGACAGATCCACTCCGACGTGTCGGGCGTGGAGTTCCATCCAGCCGTGCCGGAACAGCGAGTTGCAGCTTCCCGTGGCGATGTCGAGCATGTGCAGCGTTTCGGGCTTATCGCGGAACTCCTTTTGAAACTCGGCATGAACCTCGCGAAAGCTCTTTGCGGGATGGAAGGGATGCAGAGACAACGAGATCTTCGTCGGGATCGCCAGAACGAGGAGCTTCCACACGTACGGGTATCTGCGTATCAGGGCGATGCTGGCGACGAGGAGGATTGCCGCCAGCACGTCCAGGGTCGTGATGGGCTGGAGCCGGCGGATCAGCAGCCACTGCCCCGTGCGCCAGAACAACAGGACAAACCAACACACCATCAGACCATACACACCCCAATGGAGCAAAGACATTCGAATGGGCCGGACGGGTATGCTCAGAAACGGCATGATGAACCCGTAGAATCGAGAGAGGATGTTCGTGTAAAGATGGTCTCTCAACTGCCGGTCCGCTTCCCCTATTTCGCTCTCGGTGTACAACCTGGGGATACCGTCCACACAAGGGTATCGGTGTCCACAGGCCTGGCACTCCCAATACGTATGGAATCGTTGAAGGCCAACGTGGTCACAGTGAATACACTGCGTCCTGGACTCGATCATCGTACCCTCCTCGGCGGAACGTTGCCGCCGCCCGTGACGAACCATCCCGCAAGCCTCAGACGAATCATACGGTTGCGCCTGGTCCTTTCAGTTGACCGGGCCTCGACGTGCGCTGACCCGGTTGACGCGAAAATCATCACTGTAGTCGACCGCACGCATCCTCTCCTCGATCAGGTCGTTCAGGATTTGTGAGAACTTCTGCGTTCCCTGGGCATTCAGATGATCGGCGTTTCGAAAATCGTCCGCCCCGAATCGAGCATCGGCCAGGAAATTGACGTAGGACACGTTGTCGTATTTCTCGCACAGGCTCCTGACGGAGGACTCGATCAGTGCCCAATCGGCGGCGGACACCCCGCCGCGGTATGTGATCCAGGTTGGTGTCGTTATGAACACCACCGCGATCCTCTTCTGGCGGCACAGCCGAACCCGTGTTTCCAGGCGTTGGACAATGCGCCGCACGTTGGTATAGTCGGCGGGTCTGTGTCTGGCCACGGCCTCCGCTCCGGTCTTCACAAGGTCTTGCTGCTGCGGCTGTGCCGACGGCACGATGCACCCCGTCTCGGAACAGCGCACATCGCTTCGGCGGCCCCCATAGAACCGCGCCAGGCGGCGCAGATGACTGGTCATGGTCCCGTTGAGGATTTCGAGTCGGCGCCGGACAGAGTACCTGTGGTAAGGGCAGTCATAATAGATCGCGTAGTCCTTCACCCGCCACGATTCCAGCCCCTCCTCCAGCTCCCAGAACAGGCTGAAATAGGAGATCGGCCAGACCACAACGCGCAGGCGCTCCAGGCGATCCCAGTACTTGTCCAGAATGTAGTCATCGTACTTGATCGATTGGGAGACATGCGCCGCATTGAACGCTCTGGCCTTCAGATAGGCCGGATCGATGTCATAGTAGCTGTGGGAACTACCCAGGATCAGGACCTCGATGTCCTGAGCGTGGCGATCGAGATATGCCCGCTTGAAAGAGTAGTCGTTCGGGATCTGTCGCAGCGCGCCTTCCAGAAGCGCGCTCAGCACAAAAACAGGCGAGAGAAACAACAGGACTTTTGTACAGAATGCTTTCATCACCTTCTCAGAACTGGAAATAGATGAACGTCTGCCCGCGTCCGGCGCACAGCAGTATGCTGAAGGTCAGCAGGTAGTACGCGCTCCACCGCAGGATGCGCGGCACCCGAACATGGTCGAATTGAAGGGCGTGTTCCTTGCTGCGCTGACACCATTCCACAAACAGAAACATGACGATGACGACCGCGAGCAGACGCGGCGCGACCTGGGGCACGGAGAACAGACTCGGACTGAACATGCGGCCCAGATAGGCTACAGCCTGCCCCAGGCTCTCCGACCGGAAAAACACCCAGGCCGTCGTGACCAGAGCAAAGGTGATGACCATCTGGGCCAGCTCCCGCCAGCTTGGGCGCAGGCGGCCCTCGGCCACGATCTCGCGGTTCTTCCGGCGACTTCCGAGCAGGACCAGCGGCAGCAGACACATGGCGTGGATGGCCCCCCAGACGACAAATGTCCAGTTGGCGCCGTGCCACAACCCGCTGACGAGAAAGACGATGACGACGTTTCTCACCTGCTGCGGCCGCGGACCTCGGCTGCCGCCGAGCGGGATGTAAACATAGTCCCGGAACCACGTGGACAACGAAATATGCCACCGCCTCCAGAATTCGGCAACGTCTCTGGAGAAATACGGGAAGGCGAAATTGCGCGAGAGGTCAAAGCCGAACAACCGGGAGGTTCCGACGGCGATGTCGGAGTAGCCCGAGAAATCCCCATAGATCTGAAGCGAGAACAAAACGGCGCCAAGCAGCAACGTGCTTCCTCCGTAGCGGGTGTAGTCGCCGAAGATGATGTTTACGTACCGTGCGCAGTTGTCCGCGATAACGACCTTCTTGAACAGCCCGCAGAGCATCTGGCGCAGTCCATCAACCGCCCGGTTGTAGTCGAAGACCCGGGCCCGATGAAACTGAGGCAGAAGGTGCGCGGCTCGCTCGATCGGTCCGGCTACAAGCTGGGGAAAGAAGCTGACGAAGGCGAGGAACGCAACGATGTCGCGCGTGGGCTCCAGCTTGCGCCGGTAGACGTCGATCGAATAACTCATGGCTTGAAACGTATAGAAGCTGATACCGACCGGCAGGATGATACGCAACGTGGTCGGATCCCATTGGTAGCCCAGTAAGGAAAACGCGGTGCTGAAACTCTCTGCGAAGAAATTGTAGTACTTGAAGAAACCCAACAGCCCAAGGTCCACGGTGATGCTCGTAAGGAGCAACAGTCGCCTTGTTCGCTCGTTGACCGCTGCGCCCAGACCGAGGCCGACAAAATAATCCACGCAGGAACTGATGAAGATCAACGAGAGGAATCGCCAGTCCCACCATCCGTAGAAGACATAGCTGGCCGCCAGGATGAAGAGATTCTGCCATGGTGTCCGCCGGCCCAGTACAAACCAGTACACGACGAACACCACAGGGACAAACACGGCGAAATCAAGAGAGTTGAACAGCATTGCTCTGTTCTGCCAGACACGTGGTATAGGGCCACGGCGGCGCGATGCGCGAACGCACGCGGATCCTCCGTCTCATCCGGCGAGATCCTGCCCCGTCATGACAGCGCCGTAACCGAGGCTTTCTTCAGGGATTGCCCCGTGGAGCAGTGCCAGATGCTCCCACCTGGCAATGGCGCACATGCCCACGGACGCCAGGACGACCGGCACCCACGACCCGTAGACTCTCGTCCCAAGACCGGGCGAGGCGGACGAGACCGCGAAAATCATGATGACGGTCCCCAGAAATGCGGGCCTCCAATGGTCCGGCAGGTCCGCTCGAATGACAATCGCGGACAGCCAGGCGAAGAAGGCGATAAACAGGATCGGGCCGGTGACGCCGATTGCGAGCAGAGCCGAGGTGAACACATTATGGGCGGAGATCGCCTTGAGATGTTGAGCCCACAGTGCGCTGGTCTCGCCGGCGACGAATCCGTACCCGTGGAGCGGCCGATTCATGCCGTACTCGAGCGCATACAGGAACATCCGGTCGCGCCCCGTGGTGTGCTCCAACCCCACTCCGTCCTGCCCGTAGAACAAGGTGTGCTGCAGGGCAGCCGGACCCATCACCAGAAGCACCAGAGCAATGGTCCCCACCAGGAAGAAGAACGCCACCTGGAACCGTCGGTCGCCGGCCCAGAGCCCTCCGAGGAGGCCGAAGAATACGCCAAAGTAGGTCGTGTTGGCCAGCGACAGAGGCATGTACAGCAGATTGATCGCGATGAAGAGCTTCCGCCGCGACGCGAAAACGGTCAGGAAGAACAAGGTTCCCAGCGCAAAAGAACCACGACGAAAGATGTAGATAGAGAAAAACATCGGCCCGAGGCGGACCATCCGTGCAAAATACAGGGTATCCCAGATGAGGACCCACAGGGCCCATGTGACCAGCCATTCGATCATCTCCTGGCGCGAGCGGCATGTCCAGCTCAGGTTGTCGCAAACGATGACAATCAGAAGCAGGTGACAGAGGCACTCTACCGAACGATACGCGGTGAGGACGACGTCCGGGGACCAGAGCGAGCTCAGCGCACAGAGGCCGGTATAGACAAACAGAATCCAGGCGGGTGTCCGCCGGAGCAGGTAGGCAGCGCCGGCCGGACGGAATTGGCTCAGGTGGTACACCACATAGCACAAACACAGCCCCACATAGGCGATTTGGAGCATCGCCGAGCCGTCGACGGCCGCATAGTCCGACAGGTCACGTTGCCGTACAGCCGCGACGTTGACAATGTCGCGCACGAGCAGGAGCACGCCTGCTGCACCGCCGTTCCGCAGCAGCTGCGCCGCCGCCTGGCCCAAGGAGGGCGTCTGCTCGACAGCCGGGCCTGTCACTTCGCAGGTATCGTGTGGGTCAGTCATCAATCGCAATCGGCCTGGCATCGGCCCTCCGGGAATGCGGGCGCGCCTCGGAGACATGGACGATTTCATGGCACCGTGCCAACTGACGCGCCGCCCCCATGCGAACCGGTCTCAGATAGGATTTGGCTACTTCTCTGGCCCGCAACGCCAGGCAGACAAATGGCCACAGCAACGGCCCCCCGCAACTGCCGTATCGCAGCACACTGCCGAGCCCTCTGTCGAGCTGGGACCTCCACTGACGGGCCAGTTGATACGACCGGGCAAAACGAAACGTATAAGCGTTAGCCAGCGTAATCTCCGTGGCGATATGCCCGATGAACCGCTCGAACGCGCGCCGGCTGGCCTCGTCGTGCAAACGGGGGCTGATGCGACGGCACCACGAGGCAACCGTCAGATCCCGGAAGAACGTATAACGCCGCTGGAACTTCCACAGCCTCTCTTTCGGCGTGAGCACGCGGAGGTCGGTCACGAAAAGAGGCTGCGGGATGAAGCCCCACCGTCCGAAGGTTGCCAGATATCCCCAGAATTCGAGGTCCTGAGTCAACCGCAGGTCTTCCCGTTGTCCGCCCGTCTGTCGGGCCGTTTCCGTTCTCATCATCACCGTCCCGGTCAGCACGGCATTGTACTTGGCCCAGAACTCATAGAAGTTGGGACAGACAGCCCCGTCAGAGCCGTAGTATGCCCTGTCGGACGCATCCAACGCCGGTCGCCAATACTCGCGGCCGTTCCAGTCCTTCTTACGGTTGCCCGTGCTGACGGCGACGACTTCGGGATAACGCTGCATGAACTGGATGGTCGTCTCCACAAACGCCGGGTGCCAGTAGTCGTCGGCATCCAGGAAGGTGACGTATTCGGTCTGTACGGCCATCAGACCTGTCGTGCGACCCACGGCGGGTCCGCGGTTGGCGGGAAGCGCGATCAGGCTGACTCTGTCCCCATACGCACCGACCACCGCCGTCGTCCGATCGCTCGAATGATCGTCGACGATCAGGATCTGCACGCCGTGGTGACTCTGGGCGAGAATGCTGTCGATGCAGCGGGAAAGATACCGCTCGGCATTGAACGCGGTCACCACAGCGGTGACGCCGGATCCGAGTACGGGTTGCTTAACACCTTGCTCCTGCATGTCAGTAACGGGAGAAGTACCGGTTTCGGGCGCGCAGCGGCCGCGTATGGTACTGGACCGCCCGTGCCAGGGTGTTCACAAGCCCCGGGGCCGTCGCCCAGCGCTTTACATGTCCCGCGAACCCCACGTCAATCCCTTCGCGCTCCAACTCCGCCCAAGCCTGCCGGGCCAGCTCGACGTCCGCCGCCTTGAAGGCCAGATCGGCGAGGCGGCACTGCCAGATCTTGACGACTTCTCTGCGGGTCTTGGCATCGCAACCGTATTTGTCCATGAAATACTCGCGCAGCTTGTAACAGGCTTTCTCGAACCGGATGACCTTCTGCACGTCGTCCGACTGGGAGGCGGATTCCGAGAGCACGCGATACGTCGCCAGGGATTCGTCGAGGTACCGGAATCGCGTCAGACGGGACAGTTCCAGCCAGGTAGGGGTATCGCCCATGGGAAAACGATCGCTTCGGAACAGAACCGGATCACTTGCCTGGACGCGATCGAGCAGTTCTTTTCGCGCACACACGCTGGCGGTTCGGATCTTGTATCGCCCCGTAAGAATGGATGTGAACAGGTCCTGCCCTTCGCACGGAATACGTCCTCCGGCACGGTTCTGCGAGCGGATCGTTCGGCCCGTCCGCACCAGGAACACATCGCAGTCACTGTGCACCAAACCGTACTCGGGATGGTCTTCGAGAACCTCGACCTGCTTCTGAAGCTTCCGGCGATGGTGCCAATAGTCGTCTCCTTCGCATGCCGCAATGTAGCGGCCGCGACAGGCCCGATGGGCGCGCCAGACGTTCCTCTTGACACCGACATTGTGCGCCGACGTGATCACGCGGATGATCTTCGGATACCGTCTCTGGTAATCCAGCACGATCGCACGGGTCGCGTCGGTGGAGCAGTCTTCCGCCACGACCAGTTCGAAAGGAAAGCCGCATTCTTGGGCCAGGATACTCTCGATGGCCTGACCGACCCACGGGGCGTGGTTGTATGTGATCATGGTGACACTCACCACAGGATCGCGCACGAGCAGACGTGGGTCACTCGTCTCCTGGCTGGGGATTTGGGAGGGATCGAATGTCGCATCCGCTGCTTCCGTAATCATCCTGACGTCACCTTCAGCTACCGATGTCAAGAGTCTTCCATTGCCGCGGGATGGTATCGGCCCTTTACTTGCGCCAGACGGGGCCGAACCACACCGACGACTTCTCCCAGGGCCGAGAGGTTTACCGCCGCACAGAGAGCCGGATACAGCACGAGACCGACCACAATCTGACAGAACAGCCCGACCCAGGCGGTTGGCAGCGGCAGGTACTGCAGACCGTACACGGCAACGCCCATCAGCGCGGCGGTCCCCAGATAGGGCAGCGCATCGCGCACCTGCTCGTGAATGGGATACCCGATCAGCCTTCCGGTATAGTGCGTATTCAGGTAGTAGGCCAGCATGGAAACCCCGATCTGGCCGTAGATCAAGCCGATGACACCCCACCGATACGTGGCGGCAATGGCAATGACCACGAGAATCTTCTTGGCCACCTCCAGACGGAAGAACAAGTCCGACCGCCCTTTCGCCTTGAGGATGTCCAGGTTAACCACGTGCAACGGAAAGAACAGGCCTGCCAGACAGAGCAATTGCAGGTACGGGACGCAAGGCAGCCACTTCTCCGTCAGCAGGACCAGGACCAGAGGTCGGGCGACGGCCGCCAGACCGATCATGATGGGGAAATGGATGAACACGACCACCGTCAGAACCTTGCGCAGTCCGCGCTTGAGCCTGATCGGATCGTCCTGGACCGCCGAAAACACCGGAAAGATGACGCGCGTGACCATTTCCGAGAAGGTCGTCGTCGGCATCTGCTCCATGGTCCGAGCCCGCGAGTAGATCCCCAACTGTCCTGCGGAAAACAGCCGGCCGATCACGACAAAATACAGGTTGTCGAAGATCGTGTTCAACAACCCTGAGGCCAAAAGGCGCGACCCATAGACGAACATGGCCCGCAGGGCCATGAGGCTGAAGAGAAGCGACGGCCGCCATGTACTGAAGCACCATACAAGGACCGTCCGCAGAACATTGACGGTGATTTGCTGAATCGCCAGGCTCCAGACACCGAAGCCGAGAAAAGCCAATGTCACTCCGGCGACTCCGGAACTGGCCGTGGCGATCAGACTGATCTTCGTTTGCGTCTTGAAATCAATCTGTCTGGACAACAGGGTCGTCGGGACCAGCGCAAACGAATTGATGACGATGTTGATCGCCATGACACGGGTTAACGCAGTCAACTGCGGCTGCCGGTAGAAGGAGGCAATCCACGGTGCGGCCAGGCCCAACAGACCCGCCGCAATCAGCCCGACGACCACACTGAAGTAGAACACGGAGCACGCGTCGATCTCTGTGGCGTCCTTCTTCTGGATCAGAGCCTGCCCGAATCCACTGTTGAGGAAGGCCCGGGCAATCGCCATGAAGATGGCCAGCATGCCGATCAGGCCGAAATCCGCCGGATCGAGAAGTCTGGCCAGTATGATCCCGATCCCCAGAACCAGAACCTGCTGGCTGACCGCGTCCAGCCCGCTCCAGAGCAGGCCACTGACCGCTTTCGACTTGAGCGACGATGCCATCAATACCATTCCCGGCAGACAACCGTCAGCCCCGGTGCTTCCACCGCCAGGGCCGCCACGTCGTGCCGTCCGGCATCCAGGTCCTGCAGGCAGCCCGACCAGGGCTCCTGCCATCTGGCCCCGATCCGGGCAAGCACGCCGCCATACGTTCCTCGGCCCACCACGTCAATCTGATTCAGACGTACCGACAATCCGACGCCCCGCGCCTTGAGGTAGGCTTCCTTGCGCGCCCACAGCGTGAAGAACGCCTCCGTTCGCGCGGTCTCCGGCAGGGCACGCAAAAGAGCCCTTTCCCGAGCCGACAGGCACAGCGGCGCCAGCGGTTGCCATGCCATATCCGAACGGATTCGCTCGATGTCCACGCCGACTTCTCTGCCACGCGTAAAGGCGTACAAGGCCACCATATGGGAGTGCGACAGGCTGAAGCGAAGGCCGTTTCCGTCGCATTTCTGGGACAGCCGGGGTCTACCCCACGGCCCCTGGTCGAACGTGATGGCAGCCGGCTCCGTGGCCAGATACGCCCCACAGATCTGGCGCAGGATGCCCCGGCGAGCAATATAGCAATTGCGGTCGTAGAGGGACCGGAATCGTGCCGCCCGGTCCAGTTCGGCCGGCGAGAGACTGCGCGCCAGATGCAGCAGACGGCGGACCGGCAGGTCCAGTTCCATGCGCCACACATGCACCTCGTTGGCGGGTAAAGACAGACCGGTTTCCGGGAAGAACGACACCTGCGGAGCAACTGCTACAGATACCACCGGCATCTCCGAATCAGCGGACAAATCATGTCGCTGCGCCTGGGCACAAGACCCGGGTGCATCAGTCCTGGCGAACCAGGTTCAGTCGGTCGCTGGAAAGGGCGAGCTTGGCGGCGGATTCCGCCATGTAGACGCTTCTGTCGGACGCATCTTCGAGAAGCACAGCACCGGCACCGATGATGCAATGCCGGCCGAGCGTGACGTTGTCTCGAATGATAGCCCCTGTCCCGACAAAGCAGTACGGTCCCACGGTCACCAGGCCGGACAGAGATGCGCCGCTTCCGATGAAGCAGTGATCGCCGATAATGCTGTCGTGGGCGATCAAGACACCGGGACCGATCACGACATCGTCACCGACTTGTGCGGACGGCGAGAGCACGCTGTTGGGACAAATCAGACAATTGCCCCCGATCACCTGATCCGGCCAAGTCACCGCTCTGGAACTTACGTAGCTGATCAATCGGTACCCTTTGGCCTGGGCCTGTTCACATTTCTCGCTGCGAAATTCGTTGAGACGCTGGTAGCCGACCGCCACGAGCATTCGGAAACGGTCTGGCGGGTAGAGAGACTCCACCGATTCAAAAGGTACCACCGGATGCTCGAACAGCGTCTCGTCCCGGAGATAGGCTCGGTCCACCGTGAACGCAACCACCTCATAGGGTGAGTCGTACTTCAGGTGAACGTAGACGTCTCGCGCAAACTTGCTGGCTCCAAAAAGCACTACCTGCTCCATCGTGGGCCCATCCTGTTGTTTCCGTCTGATGGTTCGGTGCTCGTCGATGACGTCATTCACACGATCCCGAGCTTCCGGGCGACTGCCGCAAGAGGATTGTCTTGATTCTCCTCGTCCGGAGTTCCGGATCGGCCGCTACCGGCCTTTCGCACAGCTTCTGCCAACAGGCCGACGGTCGGATTCTCGAACAGACATGAGACCGCCAAACGAACCCCAAAGGTCCTACGAATCTGCGACACCACCCGCACCGCAACGAGGGAGTTGCCTCCCAGGTCGAAGAAGTTGTCGCCGACATCGACCCCAGTGGCGCCGAGGCACTCCTGCCAGATTCCTGCGATCCGGCGTTCCTCATTGCCGACGACGGTATCGGAGTCGGTCCGAGGAATCCGTATGTTCCTCAACGCATTGGGCTCTTGCGTGCTGGCTTCCTCTACAGGCCCGGCCGAAGGCGGGGCGGAGAGTCGGCGGCCCGACGTGATCCAGTAACGCTTCCGCTCGAAGGGATACGTGGGCAACGGCACGCGGCGTCCGGAACCCTTGTGCAGGGCGTTCCAGTCGACCTGCATCCCGGCCAACCACAGTTGCCCGACGGCGTCCAGCAGGAATGCTTCGTCCGAGACCTGCTCCTTGGGGTGGCGAATCGAGGAAAGCACGACGTGTCCGGCCGTCCGACTCGGGTGGCGTTTCGCCAGTGTACAAAGGGTGCGCCCCGGCCCGACCTCCAACAGGACTCGATTCGGCTCCTGCATGAGTGTCCGCAGGCAGTCTGAGAATCGTACCGTCTGCCGCAGATGGTCGGCCCAGTATGTGGGGCTGGTCGCCTGCTCGGCCGTAATCCACGTGCCCGTCACATTCGAGAGGAACGGGATCCGCGGCGGACACAGCCTGGTCCGGGCCACATGCGCGGCAAATGTCTCGACGATCGGTTGCATCATCGGGGAATGAAACGCGTGCGAAGTACGCAGGCGACAACAATCGATCTGGCTGGCGGCCAACCGCTGTTCGAGGGCATCGATGGCCTCGGTCTTGCCGGAAACCACGCATTGGGACGGCCCGTTGACCACCGCCAGCGACAGATCGGCTTCCAGGAGTGCATGAATTCTCTGTTCCGTCAACGGAACCGCCAGCATTGCCCCTCTCGGCAGTTCCTGCATGAGGCGGCCTCGGGCCACCACCAGTGCAAGTGCCTCGTCCAGAGAGAATACCTCGGCCAGACATGCCGCGACATATTCGCCTATGCTGTGCCCGACCATGACCCGCGGGACCAGTCCCCACGCCATCCAGAGCCTTGCCAACGCATACTCGACGGCAAACAACGCCGGCTGCGTGAGCCAAGTCTGCTGCAGCAACTGTCCGGCCTCTTCCAAGTCGCCGTCCGGCGGATAGATCACCTCTCGCAGATCACGGTCAAGGTGCGGTCGAAGGATGGCGGCACACCGATCGATCTCGTCGCGGAACACGCTCTCGGTGTCGTACAGCTCGCGACCCATGTTCGGGTACTGCGAGCCCTGGCCGGAAAACATGAACGCGACATCACGGTTCACAGCCTCCTGCCGGGCGGTGCGCACCGAGGCAGGATGGAGCGTCCGCAGGCTACGTATTGCTTCTTCCCTGTCGCGACAGACCACGGTCCGCCGATGCTCAAACAACTTGCGTCCCACCTGAAGGGTATAAGCCACATCGCAGAGGTTCAGATCGGTGTTGCACTCCAGATGTCGCGCGAGGTTGGCGGTCGCGGTATCGAGGGCCGTCGGCGTCTTGGCCGACAGCAGCAACAACTGGTGACGTGCGCAGCGTGGCCTCGGCACCAATGCCGGCGGTTCCTCGAGGACGACGTGTACGTTGGTCCCGCCGACCCCGAGCGAGTTGACCGCCGCCCGGCGAGGCCTTGCCGACGTCGGCCACGCGGATAATGCCGCATTGACATAGAATGGGCTGTTCTCGAAATCGATCTGCGGATTGGCCTTCTCGAAATGAAGCGTCGGCGGAATCACGCCGTGCTGCAACGCAAGGACGGTCTTGACCAGCCCGGCCACTCCCGCAGCCGCATCCAGATGGCCGAAGTTGGATTTCACCGAACCGATCACACAATACCTCTTGCGATTCGTGTGAGCGCGAAAGGCATTGGTCAGGGCAGCTACCTCGATAGGGTCCCCCAGAATGGTACCGGTCCCGTGGGCTTCCACGTAGGCGATGGTGTCGGGGTCCACCGACGCGTTGGCGAGCGCCTGGAGAACAACCTCTGTCTGGCTATCTACGCTGGGAGAGGTGTACGTGGCCTTGGAGGCGCCATCGTTGTTGACGGCTGAGCCCTTGATCACCGCGTAGATCGAGTCCCCGTCAGCGATCGCATCCGTCAGCCGCTTCAACACAACCATTCCGACGCCGCTGCCGAAAACCGTCCCGTGGGCCTTGGCATCGAAGGGTCGGCAGTGGCCGTCGGGAGATTGGATGTTGCCATCCTGATAGAGATAGCCGGCATTGTGTGGCAATCGCACGGAGACTCCCCCCGCCAGAGCCATGTCGCATTCGGCGTTGAGCAATCCCTGGCAGGCCAGGTGCACCGCGACCAGCGAGGTCGAGCACGCCGTCTGGACTGTGACGCTCGGCCCCTTCAGATTCAACTTGTATGAGACGCGGGTCGTCAAATAGTCCTTCTCATTCCCGATGGCGATGGCGAGTTGCTCGGTGAAGAGATCCAGGGGAAGGCCGTTTGTCAGGAGATACATGTTCATGGACGAGCCGCCGTACACGCCGATCAGTCCGGAATAGCGGTCGGCATCGTAGCCGGCGTTCTCCAGCGCCTGCCACGCCGTCTCCAGAAAAATCCGGTGTTGCGGGTCCATGCACTGAGCCTCTTTGGGCGAATAACCGAAGAAGGAGGCATCGAACAGTCCGGGATCGCCTATCTCGGGCAGACGCTTGACGTAGTCGGGGTTCTTCAGCAGAGACGGACTGACTCCCGCCGCCAGAAGCTCCTCGTCGGTGAGCGTCGTGATCGATTCCGCCGCGGAACAGAGGTTCGTCCAGAATTCCTCGATCGTCTCTGCTCCGGGAAAACGAACCGCCATGCCGATCACCGCAACGTCATAGTCGTGATCGTCTGTGATACTGAGACCCTTCATGGATCGCTCCTCCTCCCCGCGGACCTTGCGCCAGCCACGTGACCGCAGGGTACTGAGACAGTCTGGCGACCGGAATGTGCGCTCCCAATGCCCTTCTTCTGTATGCGACGAGGAGGACGCAGAGAAACGAATTGCCGCCACGACCGAATGGCGTGGATACGTGGCAGGGCTGCGTTCTCTGTGCGATTCCGAATCCCGACGGATCGTTCAACTTCTGCCATTCCGTACGGAGCGCCTTCTGCTGGCCAGAATGGCTCGACGCTGTCCTGCGCGGTCGTCTGCGATTCTCTCAAAGTCGGTTGCTGGGTGGTTGTCCCGACCGAGGTGTTTGGCCAGCGTGGCGATCGTCGGGTATTGAAACAGCGCGACGACCGGGACTTCGAGGCCCAGCGTCTCTCGCATGCGGACGGTCGCCTGAATGCTGAGCAGAGAATTCCCGCCCAGATCGAAGAAATTGTCGTTGATCCCCACCCGGTCCAGCCCCAGGACGCGGCACCAGATATCGCTCAGCGTCTTCTCCAACGCCGTCGAAGGGCAAACATACGACTGCTTCATCTCCGGTCGGGCGTAGTCCGGCTCCGGAAGGGCCTTGCGATCCACCTTCTCATTGGGTGTCAGGGGCAGCGATGGCAGGGTCACGTACAGTTCGGGCACCATGTAGTGCGGCAGCCTGTCCCGGAGAAAGGCACGGAGTGATTCCACGGTGGGCCTTTCTCCGTCGACAGGAACGACATAACCGACGAGCCGCGTGTTGCCCGCCGTATCTTGCCGTGTCGTCACAGCCGCCTCGCGCACCTGAGGATGTTGGACCAGGGCCGTTTCGACCTCGCCAAGCTCGATCCGGAACCCCCGGACTTTCACTTGGCTGTCGATGCGGCCGAGAAACTCGATGTTCCCGTCCGACAGATAGCGGCCGAAGTCACCGGTTCTGTACATCCGGGCGCCGGGCCTCCCGACAAAGGGATCGGCAAGAAACCGTTCCGCGGTCATCTCCGGGGCTTTCAGATAGCCTCGCGTCACTCCCGCGCCACCGATATAAATCTCGCCGGGCACGCCGATGGGAACCGGCTGCAAGAGCCCGTCCAGGATATAGACCTGTGTGTTTGCGATGGGCCGACCGATCAGGATCCTGCCGTCGTCGCCGCGCAGGTGATAGCATGTGGACCAGACGGTGGTTTCCGTGGGTCCATACATGTTCCAGACGCCGGCGGCACGCTCGCACAGGGCACGGGCCAGATCGGCAGGCATGGCCTCTCCGCCGCAGAGAACCTTCAAATCGCTTGTGCCCTGCCAGCCGGCGGCGATCATCAAACGCCACGTTGCCGGCGTGGCCTGCATGACCGTCACGCCGTGGCGTCGGATCGCATCGAGAATCTGTTTGCCGTCTGCGGCTACCTCGCGCCGGGCGATCACCGTGCGGGCGCCAACCGTCAAGGGCAGAAACAGCTCCAGCACGGAGATGTCGAACGACAGGGTCGTCACTGCCAGCAGGATATCGTCCGCGGTCACGCCGGGTTCCTGTTGCATACTGATCAGGAAATTGACGGCGGCCCGATGGGGAATCTGCACCCCTTTCGGCTTGCCGGTGGACCCCGACGTGTAGATCACATACGCCAGATCGTCGGGACCGGTCCGAAGACCGAGATTCCGCTCACTTTGCTGAGAAATCCAAGGCCAGTCCGTGTCCAGGCAAAGGAGCCGGGCGGACGTCTTCGGAAGCTGCGTCTTCAGCCGTTCCTGGGTCAGAAGCACCGAGACCCCGGAGTGCTCGAGCATGTACTCGATTCGCTCGCGCGGGAAATCCGGGTCCAGAGGGAGGTACGCGCCGCCTGCCTTCAGAATACCCATGAGTCCCACCAGCATCTCGGACGAACGATCCATATAGACGCCTGCCATCCCATCCGCCGCGACCCCGAGATTGCGGAGGACACGAGCCAGCCGGTTGGCGCGTTCGTTCAGCTCCTGGTAGGTCAGTTGCGCGTCGTCAGAAACAACCGCAGTCGCATGCGGCGTCCTCTGCACCTGTGCCTCAAACAGATGGTGAATGCCCGATCCATCGAGACAGGCCATCTCTGTGGCATTCCACTCCGACAACAGGCGGATGCGCTCGTTCTCGGGCAGAATCGGCATTGCCAAGATCGGACGATCCGCGTCTTCCGTGACCGATCGGAGCAGCGTCTCATAGTGACCGATGAAGCGCTCCACCGTCGTCTGCTCGAAAAGGTCTGTGGAAAACTCCATGCGGCCCCGGACCTGTCCGTCGGCTTCCCACAAGCTGGCAAACAGATCAAGTTGCGATCCGGAGGTGTGGGCCCCGAGCGGCTCGACCGCCAGGCCCGGCAATTGGAAATCGACCGGCGGACTGTAGGTAATGCCCACCTGATACAGGGGGTTGTAGCTGAGGTTTCGCGTCAATTTGAGCCTTTCGACAATCCTCTCCACGGTGACTTCCTGACAGCGGTGCGCGGCCAACATGGCCTGTCGAACACGTCGTGTGACCTCCCGAAAGCTCGGATCGCCCGACAGGTCGATGTGGATGGGCAGAATATTCACAAAACATCCCATCACATCCTGGAACTCACTCCGACGGCGGTTGGTGAACGGGACCCCCACTGTGACGGACGCCTGCCCGCTGTAGCGGTGCAGCAGCACCGCGTACGCCGACAGGAGCGTGACGAACAGAGGGATTCCCGCGCCGCGACTGAACTGCTTGAGGTCGCCGGTCAGGGAACCGGACAGCCGCAGCGGGATCTCCTGCCCCTTCATAGACTGCGTTGCGGGCCGCGGACGGTCCGTCGGCAGGGACAGCAGAACCTCCCGACCCCGAAGCTGCTGCTCCCAATACGACAACATCGCAGAGGCCTGCTCGCCGGGGAGCCACTGCTGTTCCCACACGGCATATTCGGAATAGTGATGCGCGGGTTTCTCCAGGGGGCACGGCGCCCCGACACAATGAGCGTCATAGAGCGTCGTCAGTTCGCGGAAGAAGCCGTTCATCGTATGCAAATCCGTAATAATGTGGTGCATGGCCAGCACAAATACATGCTCTTGGGGCAACCGTCTCAGGAGCAAGGCGCGAAGCAGTGGCCCCGCACTCAGGTCGAACGGACGTGCCAATTCCGCGTGGACGATTTCTGACATGGCAGCATCCGCCTGCCCCGCCGTCAAATCAGCCAGGTCGATCAACGGGACATCGATTGGCACACGATGGCAGACCACCTGGACGAGTTGGCTGCCCCGCGTGGCAAAGGTCGTCCGGAATACGTCATGACGGTCAATGATCGTCTGCAGGCTGCGGTGAAACGCAGAGGTGTTCAGGTGGCCCGCGAGGCGAAACGCATAACCGATATTGTATGCGGCGCTGTTCGGAGCAAGCTGATGCAGCAGCCAGAACTGTCTCTGAACCGTCGAGGCGGGATGCACCGAGGTTTCGTCACTGTCTTCGCAACCGACGACCGCTTCCAATCCGGCCGCGCGCGGCTGCACCCGATACTCTACGCTTTCCATGATCGCGGTCTCCTTCGCCAGAACAGGCGTCTCATCGCGCGAAGGCACGCGACCGCCTTTCTGGCACCGCCGTTGTCCCAATGCAGCAGAATGTGGCGACAGTCTGCCAAGGCGTCGGCTCGCGGCTATCGCACCAACGGAGGCTCGTGAGCGTGTACGGACGGTCCCAACAGGGTCGTCAGGAAGTTCACAATTCTCCGCACGGAGCCGAAATTCTCCCCGTTGATCTGCTCATCGGCGATGGCGACGTGAAACGCCTCTTCGAGGAAGGCGACGATCTCCACAAAGCCGAACGAGTCGATTACCCCCTGGTCAACCAGAGACCTCTCCGGATCGATCTGCGTTCGCGGAATCCGAAAATGCTCGCTGATGAAATCCAGCAGCTTGTCCTGTACTTGCGATACCATGGCGGACCCTCCGAGAATGGTGCTCAGCCCCTTTTCACTGCCCACATCAGATAGAAACCGGGATGCGTTTCGATGGATGGATGCATCATACAGAAGACGTTGTCTTCGCCGAAGATCTCCACGAAATCCCGTCGTGTGGCGCTCAGCGGTTCGATTTCCTCGCAGCAGATGGCGCGGCGGTGCTCGCGGGCCTTGGCCGCCACACCGATCAGCGCCGCCATCGGCCGCGTCCGGTCGTAGTTGAGCCGCAGGTTTCGCGCCAGCGCCGGATTCAGCGAGTCCAGGTGCGCGAGGATGGCATCGTCGGTGAACTGGCGGACCACATGCCCGTCCCATGCGTCACAGATCTCCTTGTGCTCCTCGGGTGACTCGCCCAGCCGGTCGTCGATGGTAAAGTAAAACCCTCCTTTGTCCAGCAGGTCGTAACAATGGCGGCGGAACTCCCTCTTGGTGGAAAACGGAACCTTCAGTCCCCTGTAGCGGTCGGCCAGCGGACTGGTGGAACTGTTCGGACAGTAATGTTCAAACTGCGAGGCCACGATGGCATCGAATCGCCGGTTCTGCGACTGGATCGCCCAGTAAAACGCATCGGCCACGTCGATGCAGTTGACTCCGGCGCTGAGCGACACCGTCACGCGCGATCCGTTGACGTCCGACTGGTAGAGGGCCTCGATGACCTCGGCGGCATACGCCAGCATGCCGTGCGAGATATCGGCGCCTTCGATGTAGATCTCGTCGAATCGGTCGGTGAACGGGCGGCGGAGCACAAACCGCGTGAACGCGGCTGGCCCCATCCCCGGTTCCAGAATCCGTATCGACCTCGTCGTCGGGTTCGTCTCGTTGATGAGTACGCTGATGATCCGATTGAACAGCGCGTCCTTCGGAACGACCAGATCCTGGGTCGCCACATAAGATTGCACGCGCGCCGGTGTCTGATAGCTTTCGTTGATGCCCAGCCGTGTTTCATTGGCCCTGAGCGTGACGATCCCCTTGACCTTGGACTTGGGCTCCTGGCATGTCACGATACTCATGTTCCACCTCCCAGCCGCAGGGGCAACTGCCACCTGACGGAATTGTCGTCGAACGCCGCACGGTACGGCCGTCCGCCCGACCGTCTTCATCCGAACTCCCCCTGGCGGTACGCCGGGAAGTATGTCGTGCCTGACGGACACCGTGCGTCCGCCAGCTCCGCGTAGGCCGCCGAATCGAAGACGTGTCCACAGAAGTAGGCCGTCCGCGTGCCGGTGGACCATCCTCGCTTGAAGCGCGCCAGCCCGTCCGTGGCCTCCGCCCGCAGACCGGCGCCCCCTCCCAGCGCCAGCCAGTCGAGACCGACCTGCGCGAAGTACTCGATGGCACAGAGGAACAGGGCAAAGGAAGCCCGCAGTTCGTAGCCAACCGGGTCATAGGCACCCAGATGATAGTAGGCAACCGGGCCCTGGACATACCACAGCAGCATCCCCACGGTAGTCGCCCGGTGGCACGCCCGAAAGACCACCAGTCCAGGGACACGGAACTGCTTCTCAAACGCCGCCCGTGAGAAGGCAGCGATCCCGCTGATCCCGTGTCGGCGTACCAGGACGTCGTAGAGCCGCACCCAATCGTCGAGCCACTCCCCGGGCCTCTTGGCACACTCGACTTGCACCGTTTCCAGGGCCTTGCGCGCATAGCGTCGATGGTGCGAACAGACAAACGTGTCGAGGGGACGGCTCAGATCAACACAGTAGTGCTCTTTGAAGGGCAGCACAACGTGATTAAAGGATCGCTCGAGATCCGCCGGCTCGTAGTCCCCAAAGGGGTCGGTTACAACGGCCAGGCTCACGACGCGGCCGTGGAGCTCTTCCATGTCATCAGCAAGACGCTGCCAGTTCCGGCAACTGAACAGCGGATAGCAGCCCGTTGCATCGCGGCGCGTCGTGCCGGGAATCGGGCGTTCGAGAATCCACCCTCCACTGCACGGCAGCAACCGAGGCGTGCCGAACTGGGCCAGCGACCTGGCGTATCCGGCATGCAGGTAACCACCTGTGGTCGCATTCAACATTCGCATATCGAGACACTTCTCCACAGACCAGAGTCCCGCGGAGGAACATCGGCTATTCTACGGTGTCACCAGGGCCTTCGATTCGGGAACGGACCGCTCTTTCGGACGTTTCGCTTGCTGGCGCGACATCCCAACGGAAACCAGCGGCGTCTTCGCTGCCGGTCGCACGGTCCCTTTGCCCGCCATGTACACGAGGATCTCACAGATCCGCTGCACATCTTCCAGAGCCAGATCCGGATAGATCGGCAGCGTCAGAATCCGGGAGGCCACGGCCCGTGCCACCGGCAGCGCTTTGCCCACAACCACATTGCGATAGCAGGGATAGTCGCAGACGAGCGGATAGAAATAGCGTCGTGTGTAGACGTTGTACTGCTTGAGGGACGCATAGAGCTCATCGCGACTCATGCCGAACTCGTCTTCGAAGATTTCGACGGGCATATAGGCATAGTTGTAGTCCACGTCGTCCGGCACGGAGGATGCCAGTCTGAGCCCCGGCACATCCCGAAGGTATTCCCGATAGGCCTGGGTGATTCGCCGGCGTTTCTCGATCAACTCCTCCAGATACTTGAGCATCATACTGCCCATCAGGGCCTGCATTTCGTTCATCTTCGCGTTGGTGCCCGGCATGACGACTTCCAGTTCGTTCTCAAAACCGAAGTTCTTGAGGTAGTCGAACGTTTTCTTCAGGCCGGAATCACGGAACGTCAGCATGCCGCCTTCGAGGGAATGGTACAGCTTCGTCGCATGGAAGCTGAACATGCTCAGATCGCCGAAGTGGGCGATCGACTGGTGACCGACTTGAACGCCGAAGGCGTGCGCGGCGTCGTAAAGAAGCCAGAGATGGTGACGCCGGGCGATGTCCGCCAGTGCATGGACATTGCAGGGGTGCCCGTAGACGTGCACCGCCAGGATGGCTGTCGTCCAGGGTGTGATCGCCGCCTCGACCTTCTCCGGATCCAGAGTGTAATAGTGCGGCTCAATGTCGACGAAGACGGGCCGGAGCTTGTTCCAGAACAATGCGTGTGTGGTTGCCACGAACGTGAACGGCGTCGTGATGACTTCGCCGGAGATGTTCATGCCCGCCAGCGCCAGTTGCAGGGCGAGAGTGCCGTTGTTGAACAGGCAGATGTTGTCCGTCTGGAAGTAATGCGACAGTTGACGCGCGAAACGCCGAACGATCGGCCCGTCGTTGGTCAGCCAGCGGCTGTTCCAGATTTCCTTGAGTCCCTCACAGAACTGCTCCAGTGGGGGCAGAAAGGGCCGCGTCACGTAGATGGGTTGCTCAAACGGTTTCATCATAGGTCACCTCACCTGTGCACTTGCGCCGTGGGCATCTGTCAGGGCGCAGACTCCGTCCTCGTGGGTGTACATCTCGGCTTTACCCTTTCACCCAACCCCTGCTGATCCACATCCGGCCTGCGGCCTTCGCCTCGCCCGGCTACAGACCGGTCATACCGATTCGGACCCGCGCGTAAAGCTCATTCAGGAGCGCACGGGCCGCCTCAAACTCCGGCTGGAGGGTCAGACAGATCTCCAGCTCTTTCGCCGCCTCCGGCACCAGGCCGGCTTTGACCAGAAGTCCCGCCAGGCGAAACCGCCAGTCTGTGCGGCCGTAATCCAGGCGCACCGCCTGTCGGTAGCACTCGATGGCCTCACTATCCCGGCCTTGATTCTGATAGATCGAGGCCAGGTATGCGAACGCGTGCGCCGGAGCATCGGCAGATTGGCACTGCTGTTCCAAAAGCTCCACCATCCGTTGCCGGACCCGGTCCGCCGACTCCGATTGCTCCTCGGAATTCTCCAGAACAGTCGCGAGGCGACCGAGCAGGTTGATGTCGCCGTGGGCCAGTTCGATCGCCGCATCTGGAAGGTTCAGTTGTTCGATCATCAACAGAGCCACCTCGTCGAACCACTGCTTGTCCAGTTGCACGGCCTTCCGCAAGTACCGCAGCGCGGCCTCGACATGCTGTTCCTCGGCCTCGAGCATCCCGGCCACCAGACACGCCGTGGCATCGCACGGCGCCAGCGCCACGCCCTTGCGGATGTGCCGGGCCCCTTCCTCCTCGAGTCCCAGGACCGATCTCTCCAACTGGCCCAGGACCACCCAGGTGGCGCCGAACGTCGGGCACAGGGCACGGGCCTCGTTCAACTCGTCGGCAATTCGTTTCGTGTGCTTCTGCATCTCCACAAGCAGCGAGGCCGGATCCACATTCGGATCGACCGGGCGACTGATCGCACGCCAACGGTAGGTGTTCAGCCAGTGTCTGTACTTCACGTTGTCCGGCTCCGACTCCTGGGTCTCAACTGCGTGCGTCAGAAGGTACTGATATTCCTCATCACTGCCCTGCCAGCCCTTCTCGGCGAGGGCAGTCTCCAGGGCCACAACTTGCGACCAGTGCGCCGCCGCCACGCGGGCGGCATTGGCCTCGAAGAGCATCCATCCCCAGACAAGGCTTGCGAGAACCAGAACCCCGATCCAGACGGCTCGGCTGTGCCGGTCCTTCGTCACTGCCTCTGGGGCATTTTTCGCATGATGTGACAGGCGGACGATCAAAGCACAGAAGACCGCCGACAGAACGGCGTTCGCCGGCAGGTGTTGCCCGAAATCACTGAGACTGTGAATCAAAATAGCCACCAAGCCGAAGCCCAGGCCGTAAACCGCCGCACAGATCGGGATTCCGGAACAACGCACGGCGCGCCGGTAGTGGAAGGCGACCATGCCGCCGAAAACGAGCAACGCGGACAGGCCCAGGAGCCCCGTCTCCTCTGCCGCCTGGGCGTATTCGTTCTCCGCATGAGCCGCCAGCAGCGGAATCTCCGAGCGATCGAACATCGGATATACATACTCATGTGTCCCCAGGCCCGTGCCCAGCACCGGAAACCTCGTCCAGGCGACGGCGACATCCTTGAGGATTTGCAGGCGGTTGCCCTGGGCATATTCGAGATGGCTCAGGGTCCCCAGGCGGTCATAGACAGCATCGAAGCCCAGGTACAGCACGCAAACGAAGGCGCCCAGCGCCAGAAACGCGATGATCCAGCCGGAATCCCGCAGGGTTCTGTTGAAACTCAACGCAACCGCCGTTAAGGTCGCCGCCGCCAGGGTGCTGATCATTCCCCCGCGCGTCATGGACAGGAAGATCGTGCAGGTGGCCAGCATCATCATGCCCACCAGAGCCCAAATCCCCCGCGCATCGGAGGACCCCAGGTAATCGGCTACCCTGCCGGGTGAGGTCTCGCTTCGCCCAAAGGCCTCTTTCAGCTGGACAAAGACCAGGGCCAGAGCCGCACCGATGGACAGATTCATGAACTGCCCGTAGTGGCTGTGATTAACGAACGGCCCCGAGCGGGCGATATTCTTCTCGGGCAGCGGAACGAGCCAGTAGATCTTGTGACTGCCCAGGACCGTCTGGGCCAACGACAGCAGAGCGAATGCTCCACCGATTGTCACGATGGCCATCAGCAGCCTCTTGATCTGTTCCGGATGCCGATAAACGTTCAGAACAACCACAAACACCGCAACGACGGCAAGAACGATCCGAAGGTCGTGCCGGGTCGCGTATGCGTAGAAGGTAAAGGTCAAGCGAGAAAGCACGCGGGAGGAATTCGGCAGATCACCCAGCAGTTCGGTCTTGAGCGAAGCGGTGTGGGGCGAGACCATTCGAACAACCGACGCCGGCAAGGGAATCAACTGGACGATCACAACCAGAATGAACACCAGGACCGGTACGTACACCCAACTCCAGGTCACGGGGGTCGCCCGCACAACAAGCTTCTTGAGCACAAAGCAGATCGATATTGCGGCCGCGAGGGCAATCACGATCTCCTCGCTCCAGGCTTCCACGGCGCCGAAGGCCAGGGGCATGAATGCCAGCAGTCCAATGACCAGCCCTTCGATGAGGCGGTCAAACCGCTCGGCGTGTTCGCCCGACTCCCCCATGACCTCAGTTGGATACATCGCAGAACCTCCTGTTTGGCCACCGTGTCGGTGCGTGCCAGCCTCCCGTCCGCCTCCGTGGCGGGTGTGCCGGAGCCGGTGCCGGCGGACCCGGCCGGATCGCATCGATGCCCGCCACGACGGGCGGATACGCCTGACCGGTCTTTCTCACGTCACTGACCTCCCTTCGTGAGCACCGCGACGGGCGTGCCGGCCTGAAGCTTGTTGCCGTCGATTCCTCGACTGCGCGCTGCCTTGCCCCCGTTGCGGCCGGAGCCGTAGTAGCTGCCATAGCCCCCGTAGTAGCCGTAACGACTGCCCTTGCGACGCACGTCATTGACCACCACACCCAGCAGATGCGATCCCGTGCTCCGGAGCGACTCGATCGCACGTCGGCTCGTGTGTTTGGTCGACTTGGCCGCACGCACGACCAGAATCGTAACCTGGCACAGAGCACCGAGAATCTGCGCGTCCGTGACGATGGTGACAGGCGGGGCGTCGACAATGACTCGATCGTATGCCTGGGCCAAACGCGCCAGGACCTTGGCGAACTGCGGGCTGTTGAGCAACTCCGCCGGATTCGTGACATTCGGGCCGCCCGGCAGGAGATTGAGATTCTCCACGCCGACCGTGCGAACCGCCGCGCTGAGTTTGATTTTTCCCGCAAGCACATCACTCAGCCCCTGCGCATCATGCGGGACTCCGAAAATCGTATTCTGCATTGGTTTGCGGAAGTCCGCATCGAGCAGAATAGTTCGCTGCCCCGCCTGCGCCATGGCGATCGCAAGGTTACTGACCAGGGTCGACTTGCCGTCTCCGGCGGCCGGAGATGTGATGAGCATGGTGGCCCCGCCGTCCTTGGGAGCCCCGAAGAAGACCGCCGTACGAATGGTACGGAACGCCTCCGCTTCGGATGATTCCGGCTCCATTTGGACACGCCGGCCACGCATCTGGATGCTCTGGCGTCGTGACATGGCCGGCACCACCCCCAGAACGGGAAGACCCAGACACATCGAGATTTCGTCGGCGGACCGCAGTGTCTGATCCAGCACATCCCGCAGCACGGCGATTCCGCCGCCCCACAGCAGCCCCACAATCAAAGCGATGGACAGGATCCGTGACCGCTGGGGGCGGGACGGCTTGGTCGGGGGAAACGCCACCTCCAGGACGCGGATCTCCTGGACGTCGAAATCGGTCTTGAGATCGACATCATTGAGCCGGTCGCTCAGCGCCTGACACTCGGCCTTCACCGTTTCATAGTCCTGCTCCAGACGCCGCAGTTCGGCCCGTGCCGTACTCTGCGAGAGAACACGCTCTTCTTCCTCCTTCAAGGCGGCCGCCCAATACTCCTCATTCTTTTTGGCCTCCTCCCAGCGCAGTGCGGCGTCCGCAAGAACGGCCGTGACGGTCCGCGCATCCAACTCGGCCAGGCGGGCCTCGATCTGACGAATCTCGTCGTCGAGACTGGCGACCTTGGGATGGCTGTCGGTCAACTCCTTCTGCTTGATGAGGTCCGTTCGTTCCAGTCGCCGCTCGAACAATCGCGCTTCGAGTTGGGCCCGCTCGTTGAGTGTCAGGCCGGAGGGCCCGGCCCCGGCGCTGAGCGTCTGCTGCAGCACGGCGGGGTCCTTCGCCAACACCTCCATTCGTTCCTTGTAGAGCTGAGCTTCTCTGACACGGTTTTGCGCCTCATCGTGAAGGGTCGCCAGCGTTTGATATCGTGACACCGCTCCGGTCGCTTGCTCCGCATCCAGAGCCAGCGCCGTGTTGTTGGCGGTGAATTCCGTCAAGGCAAGGAACTTCTGATCCCGCTCGGCACGCAGAGCAACCAGCCTGGTTTCCCACGCCAGAGCCAGGTCGGCGGAACTGGTGCGTCGGTTCCTGTCGCGATAGGTTTTGTAGGCGTTGACGACCTCGTTGACAATCTCTGCCGCCTCCACGGGGTACGGCGAGTCGATGGCCACGGTGATGACGTCGTCGTTCTTGCCCACCGTCACGCGGATGTTCTTCTGGAGATAGGTCACCGGGTTGACGCTGCCCGCAAAGGTCCGCATCGCACGATTCTGCCAGCTCTTGGCCGCCTCGCTCAGAACCGAGGACGACTTGATGACCTCGGCCTGTGTGTAGAGGTTGTAGCGCGGCATCATCCCGGGGTCGATCGCGAGAGAAGCGACCTCTTTCTGCTGGACGTAGAGCTTGGAAGTGCTGGTGTAGATGGGGGTCGATTTCTGGATGTAGGCAAACCCGCCGGCGAGCGCAAGGGCCGCACAGATCAGCATGATCCAGCGGCTGCGCCACAGCATCTTCGGCAAACCGTCAGAGGCCGCCGTCATGGCTCGCGGAAGGTGCGGTCCGGGCCAGACCGGCAACGAACTCTCCAACCGTCCCGCCACCAGGTCCCTGGGACGATCCCTCAAGGGGGCTATGTCATTTCGGTCAATCATTGTCGTTCCAGAACTGGTCAGGATTGAAGTACCACCCGAGGCTGATCCGAACGATCCGATCGAAGAATACGTTGGTCCTCGTTCGCGGCGTGTGTTCCACGGAGATGATGTCCCCCGGTTTGACTTTAACCGTCAGGGCTTCCGTAAGCTGCTCCTGCCGCCGCTTCTTGGCGAACTGGAAGGTGGCGCTGGCCACCGTGCCATCGGCCTTGGGCCGGTATACGCTCACGTAGCGCGGCTGGGCGACGAGATCCAATCCGCCGGCCAGCGCCAGCGCTTCGGCCAGGTTATACGTGACGCCCGGGGGATATGGGAAACTGCCGGGATTGGTCACCAGCCCCAGGACCGAGATCGTCTGAAGGGTGAGCCGCTCGACCACGACGGAATCTCCCTCTCGCAGAACCACGTCGGCGAAGGGAATATTCATTCCTTTCACAGGTAAGACGACCGTGGTCTCCGAATCGGCAGACGCTTCTGCGGCCGGCGATGGGGCACCAAGGGAATCCGCCACGGCGGGGACGTCTTCGCTCGTGCCGGCGTCCAGCGACGTGATGAAGACATCCCCATCGCTGCGTCTCCAGTCTCGCGGCGTCCCGTAGGCCGCCAAGTGAACCTGAGTGCTGCGTGGTCGAGCTGTCAGCAGGCGCGCCAAACCGGCGAGTTTCACGTCGGTCGCGGCCAGCCCCCGGATACCCACCGCCGCATCTATCTTGCCCAAAGCCGCCCATCGCTGGTGGCTGCTGCCGATGTCCAGCCATTCGCGATAAGCCGTCGCGCCGTCCTGCCGGACCGATAGCCATCCGGTCGTCTCCAGCGGCCCTTCGGGTTCGAAACACAGATAGACAACAGGAACCGGACGCCGGGGGCCTGAGGACAATGCTGGACCAGCCGGAGCAAACGCCGCGGGACCCAAGTCCATGGAGGGGCGCACGTCAGAACCCTGGTGGTGTGTAACCCTGATCACCGCCGCCCCCTCTCCGATGATCCCTCCGGCCTCCATCAGCAGCTTCACCAGGGACATCTGGTCGTGTCGCAGCTCGTAGAGACCCGGGTTCGTAACGGCTCCCATGATGCGTACACGGGATGTCGCGTACTCGATGACCTGCGCATACACCGGAGGCCTCGTCTTGACCAACTGGGGATAATAGGCATCGACCACGTCGGCTTCGATCTGGGCCAGCGTCTTCCCCGCAACCACAATCTGGCGTCCGTCCGGAAGCGTGATGGCGCCGGCGTCGTTGACCCGAGACACGTGGGCATTTCTTCCGACGCCCGCCGGCTGCGCGGCCGGTATATCCGGATACAACAAGGCCGGCAGTTGCAGTTCCAGCACATCGCTGACGTGGACTCGGTAGGGTCCCTTCGGCAGGCTGGCCTCCACGACCTTTGTCATGTCCACCACAGGACCACTCGGTCCGGCATTCTCGAATGCCGCCAGTTTCTCAGCGGAAGGCAACTGAATGCGATCCCCGCAGCCGGAAAGACACTGAGCCGACCCGATCAGAAGCGCGCACCACGGAACCCATTCGGCGATGGTTCTTCTCGTCATGATCATCGCATCAACCTCCACTCCTCTTGCTGCTCGTCTCGTCCGCAGCTACCGTCGGCAGATGAACGCTGGTTCATCAGGGCCCGAAGCACTTGGATCCCGGGGGCGGTCGATGTCGAGACATACTGCCAGCATTCCTGAGCAGGGTACCCTGACCCCGTGACGCATGCCTGACGGACCGACCGCGTCAGTGGCGCACGCACACAAGCAGCAGCGTTGTGCGCCCACCTCGGCGGCGGTACCGAAAATGCATCACATCAGGGCCTGCTCCAGGTCTACTGCAGCAAGGCACCACTCCCCGCGGTCGACGACGCCACAGGCAATAACGCCGTCCGACCGAGCCACTCAACGAAGTTCCTTGGCAGCAAAGACTGCTCTTTACAGCTACATTCTCACCTGCCGGGCTAATGAGCCCGCCATGCGTGACTCGCCTTGGATGGGCGCACAAACTCTACTCACTCCGGCGACGCGGCACAAACCCGCAACTCCACCGCGTCTTCCGGAAAGATCCGCTGGACAAGTTGACCACAGGGTTTCCGGCCGACCGTCAGAGCCGCCTTTCACCCTGATTCAACGTCCTCTACCACACCGGCCTGAAGGCACTTCGCAGCCCTGGGCGGAACGGAATCCGGATGGGCCGCCGCGTCAGCTTGAGCTCCGCCGGGACAACAGCAGTGCCGTTGCTGCTTGCCAGCGCAACCGTTTGCATCGCGAAAGGATCAAACAGAGTCGCTTGCTTCGCAGACGACTTCTCTCCATCCTTCGATGCGGCAAAGACCGACGGTTCCACGAAGCTGAGGACTACGCCGACAACCAAGACAGCCAGCAGCGCACTCTTCCACTTCATCCGTTGCCTCCTTTTCTCTTTCGCGGCCATATACGGCCTCCTTTCCTGTATGCGTCGAAATCATGAGCGTGAGAACTCAAACGCTCTGCCCTACCGGAGACGCTTGGGCCATTATCCCCGCAGAATCAAGAGCATGATTCACACAATCAACCTAATCCGTCGACTCCGCAACCGGATCCGGCAGAGTCGCCAGACAAGCTAAGGCCCGCAACACACCCGCCGCTTCCGCGTAGTAAGCTTCCCCACCGAGGGTCAGGTGCTGCCGGATTATCCCTTCGTCATCAACACTTCGAACAAGGAGTTCCCCGATCTGGCGGACCGCTGACTGCCTCTCGGAGTCGTCTTCGAGATCGGTGGCGGCCGCCAGTCCCAAGGCGCTGGATACCAGCTCCTCGGTATACCCTCCCGGCGGTCCTCCGACGATGGTGCTGCGGTGATCGAAGCGCCAGTAGAAGCTCCCGGCCAGTTCGCCCTCCGGGATTCTGTGGGTCAGCAACAACTCCGGCAGATCGTCCAACGTCCGTGCATACCAGTAAGACGTCTCCTGCGCATCAGGATCCAGCGGAGAATCCCCCAGCGTCCCGGTGCTGGCCAACGCCCAGGTCGCGATACCCAGCGCCATCACCGGAGCCTCGGCCGAGTCGTCTTCGACCCTTACCAAGTTGTCGATCAACGCCTGTCGCCACAACAGGCGGTCGGTGGCGTTCACATAGAACGCCGCGACCGTATGGTGGGCCAGATAAAACACCGCCACCGACGGATCAGCCTGCTCGAACTGCGAGATATAACCTTGGGTACCTCGGCGAGACAGACTTTCGTAGAACTCCTCGAGCGCGAACCGCCACATGCCGGCCGCATCCTCTTCTTCGGATTCCAGACTGAGACACATCAATGCATATGCCTCGTCGCCGTAGTAGTTGCCGCCCGCCGCACGCAGGATGAAGTTGCCTCCCACCAAGGCAGCTACCCACGCGCCCTCGTCCGACGTCATTCTATACCCGTCCACCAGACCAGCCACAATCGCGCCGGTGTATGCCTGTTCATCGGGCCACGCTCCTTCCAGTGGCCCACTCGCCAACTGGGCGCGCACGAGCCGATCCGTTACAGCTTTCACCGCCTGCAGCGTCTCTACATCGCAGACCGCCACGGCCGGTCGCGACAACAGGATGCTGAGCATACCGAACAACATTGCCGCACGTGTTCTCATCGTCCCGTCTTCCACCGCACGCGGTTAGCGACTCCACTTACACACACGGCCCTGACCTTCCCTTCCATCCGCTCGCACAGCAGTCTCACTCCGTGGTCGCGCCCTGCTCCGCCTCGACAACAACGTCCCGATTCAGGTATTGCTCAACACTCCAGAGAACCTCCAACATCTCCCCGGCAAACACGTTGTACACCAAGCCCTGCTGTGCCAGATGCTCGTGGACGCGACCTTCCTCGTCGATTCCGCTCAACAGCGCGTCGCGGGCCGTCCTGATGGCCTGGTCTGTCTCTTCACCGACCCCGCCAACACTTTTCGATGCCGCGGCAACCAGACCCAGTGTTCCGAATATTGCATCTTCGGTGTATCCGGCGGTCACTCCTCCGGTTCCGCCGTCCGTGTGATCGAACCTCCAGTAGAAGCTCCCGGCAAACGGTTCGCCCTCCGGGACCTGGTGAGCGGCAAGCAGATCGGGCAGATCCCCCACCGTGACTCCTTCCCAATACGGATTCGTTACTGCTCCATACACAGAGATGGGGATATCCGCCGGCGTATCGGTCAGGATCAGTGCCCAGGTCGCGGCGCCGAGGGCCATCATGGGGAATCCTGCATTGTCATCGACCCGATACAGGTGTTGGATCAGAGCTTGGCGATACACATCCGCGTCCTGGTCCTGCACATAATCAGCTGCCAGCAGGTAGTGGGCAAGATAGAACACGGCCGTGGAGGATTCTGCGGTGTTGAACGCCTGGAGATACTCTTGCGTGCTCTCCTCGTTATGATGTTTGCGAGGGCTGAGAAAGAAATCGACCAGTGCATTCTGCCAGATATTGTGGCTCGGATCGTCGGCCACTTCGCTCAGCCGCATGAACGCGTACGCTTCGTCGCCAAACAGGTTGCCTTGGGCGATGGCCGTATCGAGAATCCAGGTCCCGGCCAGATCGGCCGAAGCACGGAACGCCGGATTTCCCAGCCATTCATACGCAGAGGCCATCGCCGCCGTGATCGGCCCCAGGAACGGCACCTCCTGCGGCCATAACCCCGCATCAGGGCCATCCTTTATCTGCTCCTGCTCCAAGCGCCGGGCGATCAGGTTCGCGCCTTCTTCCGGTGTCAGTGCGACTGTCACGCTCTGGCCAGCCACCATGAGAAGAACCAGAGCAGTGCCGAGCATCCTTTGACTGAACAACATCAGATCCTCCTTTCTTGCCCTTCTCCACGGAAGAGCCCTCCGAATGGCCGCCGGACGGGACACCACCCACACCCTTGCGTCAAGGCCGTGATCGACCCATCCCGGCGCACGCCTGAACCGCCCGGAGACCGTCCGGCCATTCCGAACCGGCGTCTCCACATATTGTGCCAGCTCATTCACTACGTGCCGCCGTCCAACAGGGTGTCCTCCTCATGGCGGGCCGCAGCACGATTTCGCCACGTCACATCCTGGCAACAGATTCCTTATTCAACAAGTCCCCTATTCCAATGTCGTTTCCCTCAATGTCATCACTCCTGCGGATGACGAACCTACAAACATCACGGCTCAAACGCGTTGAGCAAGCGCTGCGTGGGCGGGCGCGAGCCAACGGCGCACGCAGATTGAAACCGGGGCGATCGGCTTGTGGAGACACTGCAGAGGAACCTCTTCGACGGCCTGCTCCCGCCAGAGTGGCAGGACCGGATCGGCTCTCAGGGGCAGACGCGCACCCCCTGACACCAAAATGGCCTCCGTTGCCATCTTCACTTTCGTTCCTCCGTGACTGCGTCTTCCGTTCCAACGACACTTTTCGATCGGATGCCCGATTGCCGCCGCAGCGAACCATTCGTCACCGATCGAGCCTTGCGGCTATCCGTTTCCCACAAGGTTGTGGCTATCATAGCCTGCGTGAAGCCGTTGTCTATTGTGGAACATACGTAATTTGCAGGGGGCTCCGTCGGCGTACCACGGGGGGGGGAATTCCACGTGCCGATGCCGATCTCTGAAGTCCATTATCATGCATGGCAGGCAAACTCGTAGCCGCTCCGTGCGTCCCGCTCGCAGCGGCACTGATGGGGCAACAGAAAAGAGCCTGAGCCGAACCGCAAGGCGAGGTCCGGCCCAGATCTACAAAGCTGCCCGGAGATTTTCTGTGCATGAGTCCCTATCCGACCGGCGTGGCAGCGCCAGGGTGGTGCGGACAATCGGGATCGATATGATGGTCTCTGGGACAATCCGCCGCAACCTGCCGCGGCTCCTCGCGAAACAGCGGCTGGCAGTCCCCGGCTATCCGTCGCAGTTCCAGCGTCTCCGTCTCGGTAATGGGGCGAAGCGAACGTCCCGCTTCTATGGCCTTGTCGACCAGATCGAGCCATGAAGGTGGGATCGCCGCAACGACGCCAGGCAGTGAAAGGGTGAAATGCACCGCCAGGTCCGTTTCCTTCTGCTCCTCCGTCGTGCGGTACCACCATCTTCTGGTTCGCTCAACTCCTTGCGGCCACGATCCTTTGGACAGCGCCTTGATAGCCACGACCGCCGCTCCCTTCTCCGTGGCCGACTCGATTACCGCTTTGCCGAAACCCGAGTCGAAGTAGTCAACAAAGCTCAGAGGAAACATCACGCAGTCAAAGGCAAAGCCGTTCAGAGCGGCCACGGCGCCGGCCGTAGTGTGAGCCGAAAAGCCGAAGTGGCGGATCTTGCCCTCGTCTCTGGCTTTGAGGAACGTTTCGAGGGCTCCGTTCGGCCCCAAGGCCTGCTTGACCTCGTCTTCCGTGAAGATCGCATGCATCTGGTACAGGTCAAAATAGTCCGTCTTGAGCCTCTTGAGCGAGCGTTCCAGTTCCATGCGTGCGCCGTCTTTGTCCCGCATCTTGGTCTTGCAGGCCAGGAAAATGCGGCTGCGGTCGATGCCCTGCAAGCCGATGCCCATCTTGATCTCGGCGTCGCCGTCTTTCCCATAGGCTGGAGCGACGTCGAAGTAGTTGATGCCCTGATCGAAGGCCCTGTGCAGTCCGGCGGTACCCTGCGCCTGATCGTAATTGGCCAGGGCCAGGCCGGGGAATCCCACCACCGAAACCCTTGCGCCCGTTCTGCCCAGCACTCTTTGCGGCAGGCCGAGATGCTCGCGGACCAAGCCGGCTGCTTGAGCCCGCAAGAGCGGTCCAGACCCCAATGCATAGCTTCCTGCTACAGTCCCGACAGTTTTGAGAAACGTGCGTCGTTCCATGATGAATCCCCCTTGTCAGAGTTGATCCGAATCGGTAACACGCGCGTCCGCAAGAACCTCGTCACCGTGCAGTCGGCGGGAAGCCTCAGACGCAACACCGATGATTCTACCACGCAAACGTCAGGCTAACAACGCGCGACTTTGTGAGCGACAGTCTATGCTACTCTGCCGCACGCGGCGCATTCGAGTGCAATCGAGGCCAAGTGCTCGGTTACCCGGCCCCGGACCCACACCGGCCCGCCGTAGGAGCAAATGCTTCGATACAATCCGATCTGGTCGGGGAAAAAGCTGACCTCGGCCAGACCGGTGGAATCCTCCAGCGTGACAAAGCCCATCACCCGGCCGTCACTGGTCCTGGCGCGTCGTGCAGTCGCCACGAAACCGGCAACCGTCGTCCTCTTTCCGACGAGGCGGTGCAGTTGGACCGCCGGAACATATCCGCTCGGCAGCAATGTCGCCGGGTGCAGACCAAAGGAGATGCCCGTAACGTCCAGCTCCGCCTTCAGTCTTGCGATTCGATCGTAGTCGGGCAAACGCCCTGCACAGTGGTCCGGATGGAGATCGAACAGCATCGGTTGGTCCGGCTCGGGCAGAGCCAGATGCAATCGATTGAGCATTGCCGGACGGGTGGGTCCCAAGCCGTCGCAGGCGCCGACGTGAATCAGATTCTGCAACTGCGGCCTGCGAAATGCGACGCGTTGCCTCAGGTCGTCGAGGTGCTCGAACGCGCGAATCTGCCGCTGGCGGACGATCTCCTTCGCGGTGCTATGATTCAGTCCCTTGACAATACAGAACCCCGCTCGAATCGCCCTGCCCTGCACGCTCCATTCGATCTCGCTGTGATTGACGTGGACGGGCAGGATCGGGACGCCCCGCCGCCTGGCATCCCAGACATAGACCCGCAATGGGTACATCCCGTGGTGGTTGTTGAAAAGGGAGCAATAGAACTGAGCCGGGTAATGGGCCTTGAGGTATGCGGTTTCCCATGCGATGTTGGCATAGACCGTCGCATGGGCTTTGCAGTAGGAATACGCCGCGAAACGCAGAATCTCATCCCAGATCGCTTCGGCGCTCCGGCGGTCGGTCCCCGCCTGCTCTGCTTTCGACCGGACGAAATCGACGTATTGTGCCTGCAAACGGGCAGGTGAAACCTTCTTGGAGACCTCGGAGCGAAACCGGTCCGCGTCGGCGACCGTATAACCGGCCACCTCCACCGCGATCCGCATGACGTCCTCCTGATAGAGCATCACGCCATAGGTGTCGCCCAGCAACTGTTTCAGCTTCGGGTGGAGGTATGCAAAGGGCTTTCCGTGGACGTGCCTCTCGATGAACGCGGCCTTCATTCCGCCCGAAGCCGGTCCCGGCCGAATCAGGGACAGGGCTATCGCCAGGTCTTTCTTGCTCCTGACCTTCAGACCACGAAGCAACTGCCTCATACCGGGCGATTCGCTTTGAAACACGCCCAGGCTGTCGCCGGCGCTGAGCATCTGCGAGGTCTTCTCGTCATTCGGATCGAAATCCCAATCGCGTCTGTTGCCCTGGTTACGATCGATGATCTGGATGGCGCCGCTGACCGTGGACAAGGCCCGGTTGCCCAGAAGGTCGATCTTGACCAGACCGATGGCTTCGGCGGCGTCTTTATCATACTGTGTGATGATGATCCCCTTGGCCGCCCGCTCCAGCGGAGCGATATGGCTTACCGGGGACGGAGTCACGACGATCCCGCCGCAATGAACACCGAGGTGACGAGGGATGCCGACCAGGCTCTTCGCCAACCGGTAAACCGCTGAGGTCTCTTTGATCTTTCCGCCTCGGGACAACTGGTTGATCTGGACAGGCGCCAGCCCCAGGGCCCTGCCGGCGTCTCGGATCGCGCTGCGAAGCCGGTATCGATTGACATTGCAGACCATCGCGACGTTTTCGAAGCCCCAACGCTCATAACAGAAACGGATGACCTCGTCCCGTCTGCGCCAGCACAGATCGATGTCGATATCGGGACAATCCGTCCGCCCGGGATTCATGAAACGCTCGAAGTACAGATGGTTTTCGACCGGACAGACCCGCGTGAAACCCAGCACGTAGGAAATCAGGGCTCCGGCCGCCGAGCCGCGTACCTCCACCGGAATCCGGTTCTGCCGGGCGAAGTGGACGATCTCGTGGACCACGAGGAAGTAATCACTGAACCCATTCTGCCGGACCGTCGTCAGTTCGTATTCCAGCCGCCGAAGGATTTCCTCACTTACAGGGTTGTACTTCCTCGCCAGTCCCCGATGGCACAGCCTGGCCAATTCCCTGTCGGCGGTCTCCCCGGCGGCCAGCCGGACCTTGGGCAGAATCGGTTTGCCCGTCAGCAACTGGAAATCGCAGCGCGGGACCATCTCGTCGGCATGGAGGAGGGCTCTCGGGACCTTGCGGAACTCCTCTTCCACTTCCCGGGCCGGAATCATCGTGTTCAAACCGCAAGGGTCATCTGGACCGGCCCCGACCCCGCTCATTGTGCGGATACGATTCAGAACCTTGAGAATTTCGACATCGCCCTCCTGCAACCCGTTGGCATGTCGCCAGGCCACAGGTTCGAACCCGACCGCGCACGCACGCGCCGCCTCTTCCGCATTGCCGCAGCCGAAAAACAAATACCCTTTGCCCAGGACTTGCTTCAATTCGTTCAGAAGCGTCGGCATGTTGCACAGACAGATCACCCCGCTGCAATCGCGTTTCAACTGTTCGACAAGATCGAAACCAGGATCGAGATTCCTGGCGGTGGTGATCCGACAAAGATTCTCATAGCCGCTGCGACTTTCTGCCAGCAGAATCGCCCTCTGGGTCTCGGTCAGGATCTCGACGCCGAGGATCGGCCGAACACTGGTGCCCTCTGCGGCCTTCCAAAGATCGACGGCGCCTGAGAGTGAATTGACATCGGCCAGGGCCACCGCCCCGTAGCCGCATTCCGCCGCCCTGGCGACCCATCGCTCAACCGAAACGGCCCCCCTCAAAAGGCTGTAGAAACTCCGGCATGTCAGCGCCGCTATGCGCATACCTTCCCCGCCCATCCCAACGACACGGCACAGAAATGGTTATCGACCGATGGCGATCCTGGCCAGGTTTGGATACGTCTTGAGAAGTCCCTCTGGTACAGGTTGCTTCTGCCCTGTGACGAGGGCCTTCAGTTCGAGGGCATTGGCCAGCTCGGCCCCTCGGTAGTGATTGTTGGCGATCACCGTCAGCGACTCGAAGGCCTTGCCCAGCTCGTCGAGCCGCTGCTTGATCCCGGCCAGCTCGCGCTCGTTGTAGTAATAGTTGTAGACTTCATCGCGTCCGGCCTTGCTGAACCACTTCTCGGCATTCCTGCCGTGCATGCGAAAATAGCCCGACCGGCCGACCGTGCAGTGTTGCAATTTGAACGACTGTTTCGAGGTCGGGTAATCCAGATTGCACACCGTCACGCCGAGCCGCTGGAGAAAGTCCAGGGCCTCCTGACTCTCCCACGAGACGTGTCGCAACTCCACCGCCAGGCTGAAGGTCTCCTTAAAATGGCTGACGATGTCCGCCAGATGCCGCCGAGCGGGCTCGCTGTCGGAAAAATCGTACCGGAATTGAACGAGAAGATGCCTCAGTTTCTTCGCCTCCAGGAACGGTTCGAACCCGCGATGAAACTGCTTGACGATCTCCGAATCGACCTTGCCTTCGTGGGTGAAACTCTGGTGCAGTTTGGCGGTGAAGAAGAACTCCGGCTTCTGTGCCGTCCGCTCCAGCCAGGATCGAACCGTTTTGGCGAACGGCGGCCGGTAAAACGTGCTGTTGATCTCGATGCAATCCACGAATCCGCTGACGTAGGCCAGTTGATCGACTTGGGAATCGGTGTATACGATCCCTTCCCAGTCCGCATAAGACCAACCCGCAATCCCGATGGAAACCGGACACACCATCGTCGCACCTACCTGATTTCCGTGCGGATGCAGCCGATGACCCGGCCGACCGCACGAACATCTTTGTCGAATTGCCTGATATAGCGGGTCTTATACCCCGCCTTGCGATTGGCCGGCTTCAGGGCGATCCGGTTCTTCTGTACGAACACCCTCTTGATGGTGGCCTCGTCGTCGAGCAGCACGACGCCGATCTGCCCATTTTCGATCTTCGAGCCGGATTCGACGATCACGTAATCGCCGTCCATGATGCCCTCGTCGACCATGCTGTCGCCCGAAACTCGCAGGGCAAAGGTCTCCTTTGTACGCCGGAAGAGTTTTTCGAGGGTCATGTAGCCTTCGATGTTCTGCTCGGCCAGGATCGGCTCTCCGGCCGCGACCCGCCCGAGGATCGGCAGGCCTTCGGCGTCCGCCGTCTCGGCAAGATACGCCGGAGACAGACGAAGCCCCCGGTGCCCCCCCACATCCACCAGATAGCCCTTTTTCTTGAGATAGCCCACGAGTTGATAGGCCGCATTCTGGGCCAGCTTGAAATGACCCGCGATCTCCCGCTGGCTCGGCGGGTGGTCCTCCTGCAACCGGGCCGCGACAAACTCCAGAACCTTCCTTTGTTTTTCCGTCAATGGCTCCATAACGCATTCTCCAAACAAACCCAAATCTCAATCTATGGTTGTTTGACCATTGTGTCAACCAAAAAATTCCGCCATCTCGAATTTTTCTTGACCGGCTCGCCCTGCCCCCTCGATATGGGGCATTGTCCTGACGCAAACACCGTCAAGCACTATAATTAAGCAGCGCCGAGGAGCCGTTGCTCCCCGGCGTATCGAGGAGACCCAGACCATGAAGGTGCAAGTAGCAGGCCGGGTTCTGGAACTGATCGAGGGCGATATTACGGAGATGGACACCGACGCCATCGTCAACGCGGCCAACGCCCGCCTGATCCTGGGCGGTGGCGTCGCCGGCGCGATCGCCCGCAAAGGCGGCCCGGCCATCCAGGCCGAATGCGACCGGATCGGAGGGACCTTCGTCGGCGGCGCGGTGATCACCACCGGCGGTCGTCTGAAGGCCCGCCATGTGATCCACGCCGTGGGCCCTCGCATGGGAGAGGGCCACGAGGACGAGAAGCTCGCCAACGCAACCCGGAATGCGCTGAAGGTCGCCGACGACAATGGTCTCAAGAGCATCGCGTTCCCCGCCATCAGCACAGGCATCTTCGGCTTCCCCATCCAACGGTGCGCTGAGATCATGCTGGCGACCACGTTGGACTACCTCAAGGGACAAACCGGCCTCGAACGGGTTGTGTTCTGTCTGTATGGCCGGGAGAGCTTTGACGTCTTCGCCGAGCAGCTCCGGCGGGAGACAAGCCCATGAAGGCGATCGTGCTTCCCCGCATTGCCCCAATCGAGGAGGCACCCCTGATCGAGACGGAATTGCCGACGCCGGTTCCGAAAGACGACGAGGTCCTGGTGAAGGTCTCGGTTTGCGGCCTGTGCCACACCGACCTCGACGAGATCGAGGGTCGGCTGCCGCCGAGCATGCTGCCGTGCGTCCTGGGGCATCAGGTTGTCGGAACGGTCATCCAGTGCGGTCCGGCGACGGCCATTCACAAGATCGGAACCCGCGTGGGGGTCACTTGGCTGTATTCCAGTTGCGGGGCGTGCCCGTTCTGTCGAACCGGCCGGGAGAACCTCTGCGACCACGCCCGCTGGACCGGCAAGGACGCCAACGGAGGTTACGCCGAGTTCATGGTTGTGCCGGAAGGCTATGCGTACCCTATCCCCTCGGTTTTTTCCGACGCCCAGGCGGCGCCGTTGCTGTGCGCCGGCGTGATCGGCTATCGAGCGATGCGGCTGGCGGACATCCGCGACGGCCAGACCGTCGGTCTGTTCGGGTTTGGCGCCTCGGCCCATATCGTGATCCAAATGCTCCGGCACGAATTCCCCACGAGCGATGTGTTCGTGTTCACCCGAGGCGATGAGCACAAGGAACTGGCTCGCACACTCGGCGCCGCATGGACCGGTTCGCCGGCGGACGAACCTCCGGTTCGCCTGGATCGGGCGATCGACTTCACCCCGGTTGGCGAGACCGTCCGACAGGCCTTGGCCGTCCTGAACAAGAGCGGACGCGTGGTCGTCAACGCGATCCGCAAGGTGACAGCGGTGCCCGAGCTGATCTACGATCGACACCTGTGGGACGAGAAGGAAATCAAGAGCGTCGCCAATGTGACACGGCAGGACGCCCGCGAATTCCTCCCCCTGGCAGCCGATATTCCCCTGCGCCCTACCGTGGAGGAGATCCCACCCGAGAGGATCAACCGCACCCTGCTTGACCTCAAGCAGGGGAAGATCCGGGCCGCCGCGGCGTTGCGTTTCCAGGCGTGACCCCACCCAGCGTCTTTGAGTCAGTCATGCCGGGAACCCCGTTTTGCCTTGACTTGCCAGGTCCAATTCCTATAATGGATCTGGTCGAAGCTACGTCCCCAACACCGCGCGAAGCAGTCTGTCAGGGACCGGGCTGTAATGGCGTGCCGGGGGGCGTGGGGATCTCCTTTCGCCCTGGGAAGCACCGCATGGACACGAAGTTCAACGTATTTGAAGTCCTGCAGATCGCCGAGCAGATCGAGAACAAGGGGGCCCGGTTCTATCTCAAAACCGCCCAGCTTTTTAACGATCCGGAGATTCGAGATATTCACTACCGCCTGGCCAACTGGAAGGCCAAGCATGTCAAGATCTGGGCTCGGATGCGAAAACGCTTCTCGGAGAAGACCGGGGAGTTCGGGACGTTCGATCCAGACAACTATGTGCTGAGCAACCCCGAGGTGATGGCCGGACTGACCTGGTTTGGCACCAAACAGGATGCACCGGGCCGTCTGACCGGCAAAGAGACCAAGCACCAGATCCTCCGCGACGCCATCCGCCGTGCCAACGAGGTGGTCATCTTCTACCAAGGTCTGAAAGACTTCGCCCGCGATCCGGCGACCGAAGAGGTCATCGACAAAATCCTGCGGGAAGAGACGCGTCAGATTCGCCTGCTCAACGAAGAGTTGGCGAAGGCCTGACCCCAGTTCCGCCCACCGTCCCTCGATCCACGCGGACCGTTTACGAGGCGCTCGGCTTCTCCGTCGGGCGGAGATCCCCCGCCAAGAGCCTTCCAAGGGGCTTGAGCGTGTCATACTGCATCAGGAAGATTCGCAGAGCCGCCGTGATCGGCGCTGCCAGGAACATGCCCACGATGCCCCAGAGAAGCCCCCAGAACGACAACGCCAGGATGACGGTCACCGGATGCAGATTCAGACCCTCGCCCTGGAGCTTCGGCTCGATGATATTGCCGAGGATATTCTGAACAGCGCCCGGGCCTATCACCACCAGAACAATCAGCCAGGGAGAAGACTGGAACTGCACCACCGCGATCGGTATAGGCAGCAGGGTAGCGATGATCGATCCGATGGAGGGGATGAAGTTAAGCAGGAAGGCCAGAATGGCGAAGGCCGCCGCGAGTTCCAGTCTCACGAAGGTCAGAATCGCCCAGACGAGCAGACCCGTGACGGCCGAGACAACCAGCTTGATGCCCACGTAGCGTCGGATCTTCTGCACCACTTCGGTGTAAACGGGCGAATGACGGCTGTAAGGATCGCGGCCCATCAGCAGGAAGATCACGAAGATGATGACGAAGAACATGCTGGAGATCAGACCGAGGATCGTTCCAAACGCATTGGTCACGATATTGAAGATGTAGTTCCTCATATCCACGACAATCCGTTTGGTATCGATGCGCAGTCCCTTGCCGGCCAAGCCGCCCGGGGGAATGACCTGATTGGGGTCAATCACCCCGTTCGCGTCTGTCACGAGGTCGTCCGTCTGGCGCCGCGTCCCGAGAGTCGCTTCCTGGCCGGGGTCCTGCACGATAGGAAACAGCACCAGCGGCTCCGGTTCCGAAGGGGGCGGCGTCGGCGACGAGGGCCCCCCATCGTTCGGCGCCGCCGGCAGAGGCGGTGCCTCCTCTCGATAAAGGTACTCGATCGGTTCGAGAATCTTGTCCGCCATATAGGCGAAGCTGGCACTGTACTCTCCCGCCGTCGAGACGATGATCGTCGTCGCCTGCGCAATCAGGAGGAACACCAGCACGGTCACTGCCATCACAACGAGCAACGTCACCAGGATCGCGATGACGCGGGGCAGCCGGAGCCGCTTGACCAGGAAATCCTCGACAGGACTGACCAGCGCAACAATGAACAGCGCGACGACGAACGGAATCATCACCGCGCGGGTGTAGATCAGCGCGGCCGCCAGCGCCACCGCCGCCAGAATCACCAGAGACACGGTCGTCAGCCACGTTTGTTCCCGTCGCTCGCGCAGCATAGACACCTCAAAGCAATCGACCCGGCTCTACCGGCCCCGCAATCGGGCCATGTTCCCGGCCACAAGACCGCGCCGACCTATCGACAGCGCACAAACCGATGCCTGTCGATTGGATACTCAGGCAGGCACCTGCGCAGATCCTCCAGAAATCGCAAGCCATCGGTCCAGTAGCCGGCGGTGGGTTTCAGATCGGGACTCAGCGATACAAAATAGGTATTCATGCATTCCATCAGCACTTCCCGGACGTACTTGCTGAGCATCGACGCCAGGGACACCGGCAGATGCCGCTCATCGGCTTCGACCTCGAAGCACAGATGCACACACCGGGCCCGTTCGCGCAGCGTATAGGCGCTTCTCCGCTCGTTCTCCTCGACGATTCGCAGTTCCATCGGCTCGAAGCTGCGCAGCAGATGCTCCCGATAGTGGACGCGCCCCCCCTGCCGGTCAATCCGAACGTAGATGTCCTGATCGGTGAAACGCTTCATCAGATCCTGCAACAGTCGCGTGGTCGTGAAGAAAAGAACCTGCGACTTGTTCTTCATCCGATCCATCAGCGTATTGTAGTAGGCGACGTCCAGGCAATAGCTCGACAGGTCCACGAGCGTCACGCCGGCCGAGGCCATGTTGTCGGCCAACACGCCCGATGCGATACGCAGGTCGGCCCGATCCGACGGCAGGAGCCGGGATTCGGCCGCGCCATACCATGGGTACTCCATCAGGCGTCGCCGGCATTCCGGGCACACGAGTCGCAGAAGATCGCTCAGACTCGTCGGGACCCGTTCCAGGCTTCTCAACGCGGCCAGGACGGTCCTTTCCAAATGCCCCAGACCCTCCTCCCGCCTGTAGGCCTTCTTGCTGTCGGCGATCAGCAGGCGGGCGCGAAGCTGCTTGCGCGTCTTGCCGACGCTCTTTCGCAGCACCTGCCAGAGGTCCGCTCCCTCATGCTCGGGCGCCGCGGCGAACGCACACGACGAAACCACCAGCGGTCCGAGCAGAGGCCCGAACCCGGCCTCATCAATCCCCGCCAGAATAATCATGCGCGTGCCCTTGCCACAATTGACCGGCTCTTGTGCTCAGCGGCATTCCTACGGATGCCGGAGTGCGGTTCATAGCAGAAATCGCTCGCCCTGTCAACGTCGCTGTCCAGCCCGCGCGTGCGGACGGATCGCCGTTGCCCGGTTGTCCTCGGTCTGCTACACTGGCCGGCCAAACGAACCGATCTGCAAGGAGTGGTCTATGGTGATCGTGCACGTGCATGTCCGTGTGAAGCCGGACTGTGTCGAGGCGTTTCGCGCCGCCAGTCTGGAGAACGCCCGCAACAGCGTCAGAGAGCTGGGTGTGGCCCGATTCGACGTTGTCCAGCAAACCGACGACCCGACGCGGTTCGTCCTCGTGGAGGTTTACCGCACCCCGGAGGACCCCGCCAGGCACAAGGAAACCGCTCATTATCTCAAGTGGCGGGACACCGTTGCGCACATGATGGCGGAGCCTCGGACCGGGATTAGGTACACCAACGTCTTTCCGGACGACCAAGGGTGGGATGCGGCGAAGGTCTGACAGATGGCCGATATGCGATTCGAATTTGCCACCGCCAACAGAATTGTCTTTGGCCCGAATGTTGCTGCCGATCTGCCACAGATCGTCTTATCTCTGGGCCGTCGGCCGTTCGTCCTGACAGGCAGTACGCCCAAACGCCATGAGGGCATCTTCAATTCGCTGGGCGACGCGGGTCTTGCGTGGGAAACCATGGCTGTTGCCGGTGAACCGACGACTCAGACCGCCTGTGCGGCGGTTGCGGCCGCCCGACAGGCAGACGCCGATGTCGTTGTTGGGCTTGGCGGAGGCAGCGTGATCGATACGGGCAAGGTCGTCGCCGCCATGCTCACCAACGAGGGGACTATCGAGGACTACCTTGAGGTTGTCGGCCCCGGAAAGACTCTGCGGAACCGCTCGGCCCCGTATATCGCCGTCCCTACCACCGCGGGCACCGGCGCCGAGGTTACGCGCAACGCGGTGCTCCTGGTCGCGCCGCATCGGGTCAAAGTCAGTATGAGAAGCCCGGTGCTGCTGCCGCAGGTGGCGCTGGTCGATCCGGTGCTGACGTACTCGATGTCCCCGGAACTGACAGCCGGAACGGGCCTGGATGCGCTAACCCAACTGGTCGAGGCCTTCGTCTCGAAGAAAGCCAACCCTGTGACGGACGGGATCTGCCGCGAAGGGCTCAGGCGTGCGGCCCGTTCCCTGCGCAGCGCATTCGAAGACGGCAGCGACGCATCCGCCCGCGAAGACATGGCACTGGCCGGGCTGTTCAGCGGGCTGGCCCTGGCCAACGCCGCTCTGGGAGCCGTGCATGGCTTCGCCGGACCGCTGGGAGGCGTGATCGGTGCACCTCACGGGATCATCTGCGGCAGGCTCCTGCCGCACGTTATTGCCGCCAACGTACAGGCCCTGCGAGACCGAGCCTGCGGCTCGCCTACCCTGACGCGATTCGATGAAATCGCGCAAATCGTTACGGAAGACGATTCGGCCCGCGCGTCGGACGGGGTCGCATGGGTGGAAGACCTCTGCCGTGCGCTGGCCCTGCCCGGCCTGCGGCGCTATGGCCTCACAGAGACAGCCTTTCCGGCGGTCATCGCCCAAGCCCGAAAGGCCAGCAGCATGAAGGGCAATCCCATCGAGCTTCAGGATGATGAACTGACCGCCATCCTGGCCGCCGCGATGGACTGACGAACTCAGTACTTGCCCGCCTGGGGCTCCGGCCGGCCCACCTCCTCAAACGGGACCTCGATCTGCTTGTTTCCAACAAACACGACCAGCGTTTTGCGGTTGCGATGGATGCGATCGACGACACCCTCGCGCCGGAAGGGCAGGACGAAGACGCTGTCGCCGCGTCTGAGCGTTTCAATGAACTGGGCCTGTCGGACGGCCAGCGGCGTCCCGGCCGCCAGTTCCGCGATCCGCGCAGCCAACTCGGAGGCCTTGGCACTCCAGATCTGTGGAGCATTCTGCATCTCCGCTGCAAAACGGGCCACCAACTCGCGGACGGCCCGCATCGAGCGTTCGATCTCGTGATCCGCCTGCTGGCGAAGCCGTCGCTCCTGCTCGCGCACGCGATTCAGTCTCTCGCGCACGCGGTTGCGGGCCTCGTGGGTCTCATCGAGCACGCTCTGAGCCTCGGCGCGCTTGCGCTCGGCATCCTCACGAGTAGCCTGGACCTGGTTGATCAACTCGGAAGTGCCGTCGGATTCGCGATCGAGCAGTGCCTCAGCCCGTTCGAGCACCGCCCTGGGCATTCCCAGCCGCTTGGCGATAACCAGAGCATTGCTGCTGCCCGGCGTACCGATCAGCAGGCGGTATGTGGGACGCAGCGTCTGGCTGTCGAACTGCACCGAGGCATTCTCCGCACGGGGGGTCGTGTAGGCATACGTCTTGAGCTGGCCCAGGTGCGAGGTCGCCACAACCTTGCCGCCCTTCTTCAGCAGCCCGTCCAGCACGCTCGTCGCCAGGACCGCTCCCTCAATCGGATCGGTGCCCGCGCCGAGTTCATCCAGCAGCACAAGCGTGCCGTCGTTGGTGCCGGTAAGAATCTTGACGACCTGACGCATGTGAGCGGAAAAGGTGCTCAGGCTCTGCTGGATGCTCTGCTCGTCGCCGATGTCGGCGTAAACCTGTCGGAAGACCGAGAGACTTGACCCGGCTCTGGCCGGAATGTGCATCCCGCTCTGCGCCATCAGCGCCAGCAGGCCGATGGTCTTGAGCACAACGGTCTTGCCGCCGGTGTTGGGGCCGGTGACCAGCAGCAGATCAAAGTCGTCGCCCAGGCGGACGTCGATGGGCACGACTTCGTCGGTCAGATCCCTGACTTCACAGCCCTTCTGCCGGGCGGCCCACTGAAGCAGCAGCGGATGGCGGGCCTGACGCAAGTGCAACACGCTGTCGGAGCGGATCTCGGGCGCCGTCATGTCGTATGCGACGCTGAATCGCGCTTTCGCATAGGTCAGGTCCACCAGCGCCAGCATCCGGACGCTGTCCAGAATCGCCTCCTGCTGGTCCAGAATGAGTTTGGTCAGGTGCCAAAGGATGCGCCCGACCTCCTTCTTCTCCTCGAAGAGAGCATCCTCCAGTTCATTGCTCATCTCCACGAGTTCATCGGGCTCGACATAGAGCGTCGCTCCGGTGTTGGAGCGGTCGAGCACGGTGCCCCGCAAGGCATGACGATAGTTGGCCTTGACCGCGACGACCGGCCGACCGTGCCGCATGAGAAACTTGTCGTTTTCGATGGCCCGTCTCAACGACGGCGCGGCAACGATGTCCGCGAACCGCTGGTGGATCTTCTCGCTCAACAGCCCAATGGTCCGTCGGATTTCCTTGAGCTTCTCGGAGGCATTGTCGCGGACGCGCTTGTCGCCGCCGACGCAGCGGCCGATTTCCTCAACCAGCGATGTGAAATCGCCAAGCTTCTCGCCCATCGTACACAAATGTCGGCTCTGGGATGGGTCCAGATTGGTCAGGAAGAGTCTCAGTCGTCCGCTGGCGGCCAGTGTGTCGGCAATCTCCAGCAGTTGCTCCGGCTCGAAAACGGTCTCCTTCTTGCCGAACTGCTTGAGAACGGCCCGGATATCGCGAAGCCCGGCCATGGGGACCCGTTCGCCCCGGTCCAGGACGGCGCGAAGCTCGGAGGTTTCGGCCATCCGCATCCGCGTCCATCGCAAGTCCACCGACGGATACAGCCCTGCGGCGGCGTCTCTGCCGAGGTCGCTGGCCGCGAACGAACCCAGAATTCCCCGCACGGCGTCGAACTCCAGAACGCCGAGGCTGTGTTCATCGATCTGTTTGCGAGCCATTGCTGTGCCGTTCTCCCCGCTACGCCACGCCGAGCTTGTCCCGCAGGACGTGGAGGTTGACGACATCCTCTCGATTGTACTCCAGCAGCGTACGCAGGGCCCGCGCATCGGCGTTGTGGACGTAGTCCCACCACAGCCGCACCGCCATGAATCCGTTCATGTCCGCCAGTCGTCGGTGGATGCCCAGGCGCGTCTCCACCACCTTAAGTCCGCCTTTGAGGTTCTGACGCCAGCAGGCGTACATCAAATCGGTGTGCCGCAGACAGGTGCGGAGGTCCAGGCCCAGCCGGCGCTTGATGAATGGCAGATCGAAGCGGCTTCCGTTATACGTGTAAACCTCGTCAGCCCCTTGCAGCAACGAAAGAACACCCTCGGCAACGATGCGCTCGCCCACGAGCTGCCCGACTCGGCATTCCGTGCCTCTGACTCTGGCGACGCCGACAACGGTCAGATCGCAGTTGTCCCAGTTCAGGCCCGTGGTTTCGATGTCCAGGTAAGCATAGCACTTCGGACGCGCGCAAGCGGCTTCAGGACACCGGCCTCGTCCCGCCGGACAAGATATCGATATATTCGTCACAGAACTCCTTCCTGTCGCATTTCGCACAGTGATCGCCCCGCCAGATCCGGTCGAACTGCTCTATCACCTGCCTTACAATCGTCGCGTCCGTGGCTACGATGCCCGATTCGAGATTCCGCCGATGGGGGCTCTTGGCACCCAGTCCGGCCCCCGTAAGGTTGGCGCTGCCTACGTAGGCGAACTGCCCGTCGACAACGAATCTGAGCATGACCTCTGCATCCACAGGGTCCCCGGGGACCCTGATAGCGAGGAGAGTCTAACCGTTCCGGCCCTGCTTGACAACCTCCGCCGGGCGCATCCCAGCACCGACACTGCCGAGAGTTCGAGACGATTCCCCAAATACAGCATCCGACAGATTTGGATTTGGCCAGAGTCGTTACATAATTTATGCAGGAGGCCTTGCAACGCTGAAGTCTCTGGCCCGATGTGGTGCCGAGAAGAGCGGAGGCGGTGGACGCAGATGAAGGGAGCACACCATGGCCGTCGTGCAACTGTCTGAGCAGGTTCTCCTGATCGTTCTGTCTCGGGAATCCCACTGCGGCAACGAACTGGACATCGCCGCAGGCATGGCGGAAACAAAGCCGAGCCGGCACGTCATCGTCGACTTTTCGGCGACCCAGGTTCTGACCTCGGGGATGCTATCCCAACTGTTGGTTCTGGAGAGACAGCTCGGCGCCTCCGATAAGGATCTCATTCTCTGCTCTGTGCCCCTCAACATCATGAGGGTGTTCAAGTGCGTGGGGTTACAGGGTCTGTTTCGATTCGCCGCCGACCGGACGGCAGCGCTGGAATCTCTCGGGGTGGCTTCAGATAGCGGTGCGCCGCCGCGCGTGTAGACAGCATCATCTCGACAGCCACGTTTGCACGATCTCGTCGAGTGAGTCTGGAAGCACGCCCAGCATCCAAGCGAGGTCGACCACAGTGAATCGCTTGCGGATCTCATGCATGTGCAGCGCTGCCTCTCGCAGCTGTTCCGCCGAGCATCCGATGGCCTCCGGTGACGTAGCGCCTCCGGCTCGCTGGAGCCAGTCGCGAACGGTCTGAGGCGAGCGCGGCAGGTCCGCCAGGTGGCTGCGGAGCCGATCCCAGCCCCTCTGCTGCGTCAAGCAGTGCCGAACGGCATCCAGGCTGGCCTTCTTGGCTTCATACTGTTTGGCGACCGCCTCGACTACCGGGCCGCTTCCCCAGAAATGCTTGTCGACCTGCGGCGGCAACACTCGCAGCGCGGGGGCTTCGACTGCGAGAATCTTCTCATAGAGCGCCGCAGACAGAAGCGTGCCGACGCCGACCTGCCGGCCGTGCAGATCGTGCCGGTGCCCACGGGCCATGGCGATCATGTCGAGGGTATGACTGAGCAGATGCTCGCCCCCGCTGGCCGGGGCGCTCGTGCCCACGAGTGTCATAGCCACGCCGCTCCAGAACAGAGCCGCGAAGAGTCCTCCCACGGCCGACGCATTCCTCTCGCGAATGCCTTCGGGCCGCGATAAGTAGAGCGGCTCCAGATTGCCCACGATGCCGGCGCAGAAATCGCAGTAGTACTCGCCGAGCAGCAGGTGGTTCATCCGCCAGTCGCTGTTGCTCTGGTATTTGGCTATCGTGTCGCCGAAACCGGCGGCGATCATCTCCTGCGGCGCACCCGTGATGACGTCCGGCTCCGCGATCACCGCCCGGGGCGGCCGGGCTTCGATCAGGACCTTCACCCCACCGACCGTTGGCGCAACGTTGGCAGCGGCGTATCCGTTCATCGACGGTGCCGTGGCGACGACAAGGTAAGGAATCCCCAGTTCGAAGGAGGTCCATTTACACAGATCGTTTATCACCCCACTGCCGACGCCCACCACCATCCCGGGCCCGGCATCTCGCAGCCGCGTGAGCAGGTCTTGAAACGTGGCGTCGTCGCAGGTCGGCGTGCCGTGCTTACCGTCGGCGACGATGACCTCCGCCACGTCGACTCGCATTCGTTTCAGCGCCGCGAAAGCCCGCCGGCCGCAAACCTCCCACGTACGCGTATCGGCCACCACCACGGTGCGCGGCGAGAGCATCGCCCCGCCACAGTCGCGTACGATCCCGGGCAGCTGTTCCATCGCGGCGCTGTCATAAACGTATTTCCGCACTGGAAGGCGGTGTGTTTTCCCGCACGGGCACTCAAAAGCCGTGCCCAGCAACTGCGACAATTCCACTTCGATACGCTCCAACCGAAGAATCTGAGAAGCCGACGGCCAGACCGGATTCTCGAACCGGTGCCGCCCGCGGCAAGCGACCGTCACAAACGGCCGCTGCGAGATATGGAAATCAGCAGCCAGATGCCGATGACCGCCGCGATAATATACCCGGCGATGCCCATCGTCTGCAATCGAAACAGGCCTAACACCGTGCCCTGTTGGGCCACAAGCATGCTCGAGGCCACAAGCAATGCGGCGGTGATCAGGGCGAAGCTCAGCCGATTCGAGCCCTTGTCGACCGTCTTGGCCAGGTTCTCCAGATGTTCGTGGTGGACCCGGACCTGAAACCGGCCCTGGCGGAACTTGCTCAGGATCACATTGACGTCTTCGGGCAGCCGCGTGGCCAGATCGCTGGCATCCTGGACGACCTGACGCATCTGCCGCACGAGACGCTTGGGCTCCAGGTCGCGCATCATCGCCCGGCGAGCGTACGGCTTCATCGCCTCCATGATGTTGAAATCCGGGTCCAGCGACCGCGCAAAGGACTCCACCGTAGCCAGCGTCTTGAGCATCAGCGTGAACTGCGCAGGCGAGCGAATCGCATTCGTGCGAAACAGATCGAAGGTCCGGGTTACCACCGTTCCGAACGCGATGTTTTTCAGAGGCAGATTCCGGTACGTATCGATCAATTGCTCCATGTCGCCGGTCAGCTTGTTCAGGTCGGTCCTCTCATCCGTCATTTCCTCCCGCTCCAGACAGCGTATCACCCGCGAGCTCTCGTTCTCGACAATCGCCAGGATGATCTCGTTAAACAGGCGGCGATACTGTGAGCTCATCCGTGCGACCTGTCCGAAGTCGATCGGCGCCAACACGTTGCCCGGCAGCAGGAAGAAGTTGCCCGGATGTGGATCGGTGTGGAAGAAACCCCATTCGAAAATCTGGCGCAGGACAAAATCGGCGCCGCGCTGGGCCACAATCTTGCCGTCGATTCCCCGCTCGGCCAGCAGCTTGGGATCCGCGGGCTTGACTCCATCGATGTACTCCATGGTGAGCACGCCGTTGGTGCAGTACTTCTCGTACACCTTCGGGATATGGACCGTCGGGTCATCTTTGAAATTGGCCGCGAAGCGCAGTTGATTCCGCCGCTCGTCGGCAAGATTCGTCTCGGCGGCCACAGCCTCGACGAACTCCTTGACCATCTGCCGCGGATCGACGGTCTCGTGTTCAAAAAGGGTAACCTTGAGAATTGCGGTAAGCTCTTCGAGGATATCACACTCGGCATGGATGATCTCGACGATTCCCGGGCGGCGGACCTTGACCACCACGGAATCGCCTTCTTTCGTAATGGCGCGGTGGACCTGGGCGATGCTGCCGGCCGCCAGCGGCTCGGGGACGAAACCGGCGAAGATCTCTTCCAGCTTCCCATCGAGCTGGTATTCGATCTCGGCGCGGATCCGTTTGAACGGCTCCGGCTTGACCTGGTCCTGCAACCGCTCGAACTCACGAACGTATTCGGCCGGCACGATGTCCGGACGCGTACTGAGCAACTGCCCGAATTTGATGAAGGTAGGGCCCAGTTCCTCCAGTGCCAGCCGCACCCGATGCGGGCGACTTTGCCCGACCGCCGCTCGTTTGACACGCAGCGGCGCCGCTTGTTCGCCGAGGCGCACCCACAGCCGGGCGCGCAACGCATCGGCGATCTCTTCGAGTCCGTACTTCATCAGCACGGCCATGATGTGCCGGTAACGGCGCAACCGGTGCAGCCGACTCCTGAAACGGGGCCGCCAGACGGTCAAGGCCACTATCCTTTGGAGAGCAACTGATCGAGCTTCTGTTCGATGCGCCGGACATCATCCTGCGTGGCCAGGTGCAGCGCCGTGACCGTTTCCTGCACCTGCTTGGAGATCATCTTCTCCAGCTCGCTGCGTGTCCGCTGGGCGCTGTCCATGACTTCCTTCACGAACCCGCTGCGGTTTTCGCGCTCGGCCCTTCCTTTGCTGACGTACTCGTCGAACATCTGCTCGGCGCGTTCGCGCGTCATGGATACCGCTCCCAAGCCAGCCAACATCAGTTTGTCCAGTGTCTCAAACATTCGGCAATCCTCCAGATTCATGGTTTGTCCGGTTCGCGGTTCTCGTTTGTTCACCGTCTATCTGCGATTATAGCGCGTCTGCGGACAAGAACAAGCACAACCTTGGATTCGGAGCAGACAACGCCTCGGCCGTAGCTGTGCTCTCTGCTGTCCCGCCAGGACGAAAGACAGCCCAGATTTCCCAGTCTTTCGCTGTCACAGAGACCCGGAGAATCTCGGAAATCTCGGCGGCGACCACCGCACACCGTCACGAGTATGCCGACGCGCAGAGCGTTCTTGTGCCGGCGGAATGCCGGTTTGAAGGTTGCCCCGCGCTCGCGTCGAGATATGCACCTTGCCTGGTGATCTGCCGGCGCCGTCGCATGGTGTCACCCCCCCCCGCTGCGGCAGACAAGCATCACTGCGCCGCCGTCGCACGTCGACGGGTGATGTGTGACATGCGGAGCACGGAGGCGCCACCGATCGAAGAATCGAGGTCCTTGGCAATCGTCCTGCCTCCGGCGCCGCCGACGCTCACCGGCGGAAATTCCTTGTTGCGTGACAAATTACAGAACATTCCCCTTGACCGTGTACGTATAGCTGATAAGCTGAGCCCGATCAAGTGCTGCGACGCCAGAGAATGGACATTCCCGTCGCGCGAAAGCCCGGGAGAGCATTGGCGAACCTCAGGCAAAGATTTCTCTCGTCGCTGGCGGCCTTTACCCTGGAAGGAACGAACGATGAAGATAAGGACGCTCATGCTTGGCTGGGAGTTTCCGCCGTTTATCAGCGGCGGATTAGGCACGGCATGTCTGGGTCTGACCCGGGCGATGGATCGCCTGGGCATGCCGATCATCTTCGTGCTTCCGAAGGCCAAGCCGATGCATCTGTCCGGCGGCCTGCCCTCGGAATACTACGGGCAAGGCGCCGCTGCATCCGGTTTCAAGAACGTTCAGTTTCGCCCGGTCGCGGCATTTTTGAACCCGTATGCCTCCACGGCGCGCCATGCCGGCGCAGGGGCATCGGCCGGGGAACTTGCCGACGCCCGCCTGTCCGACGAGGATATCGAATCAGGCAGTCAGGACAACTACGGTCCGGACATCTATGCGGAAGTGGCTCGTTTCACCCGGAAGGTCCTGGCGGTGGGATTGACGGAGCAGTTTGACCTGATCCATGCGCACGACTGGATGACGTTTCCGGCCGGTGTTGCCCTGGCCCAACAGAGCGGTAAACCTCTGGTGATCCAGGTCCATTCCACGGAGTTCGACCGGAGTGGCGAGCACGTCAATCAGTACGTCTACGACATCGAACGCCACGCCATGCATGCGGCGGCCAAGATCATCGCGGTCAGCAACTACACGCGGAACATCATCATCAGCCGTTATGGCGTCCCGGCAGAAAAGGTTGAGGTTGTCTATAACGGGGTCGAACATCACAACGGGGCATGGTCCTCCTCGCGACAGACCTGGCCGGCCAAGACGGACAAGATCGTCCTGTTTCTCGGGCGGATCACCATGCAGAAAGGGCCGGAATACTTCCTGCATGCGGCCAAACGAGTGCTGGAGAGGATCGAAAACGTCAAATTCATCATGGCCGGGGATGGAGATATGCTTTACCGCAGCATCGAACTGGCTGCCCAACTGGGGATCGGCAGCCGCGTTCTGTTCACGCGGTTCCTGCGCGGCGATGATGTCCGCAAGGTCTACCAGATGGCAGACCTCTACGTGATGCCCTCCGTTTCGGAGCCGTTCGGGATCGCACCGCTCGAGGCACTGCAGCACGATGTGCCGGTTCTGATCAGCAAGCAGAGCGGCATCGCCGAGGCCTTTCGCAACGCCCTGAAAGTGGACTTCTGGGATGTCCAGGAGATGGCCAACAAGATGATCGCCGTGCTGCGGTATCCTCCTCTCCAGCAGACGCTGCGCACGGAGGGCCATCGCGAGGCACTGAAGTTCCGATGGGAGGATTCCGCTGCCCGGATGAACGAGATCTACCACGAGACGCTGGGGGTCGCGTAAGGGAACGGCGCGGGGAGATTTCCATGGCTTCGGTGTGTTTCTATTTTCAGGTTCACCAACCCTATCGTCTGCGGCATTACACGATCTTCGACACGACCGGTGACTATTTCGACGGTTTCAAGAACGCGGAGATCTGTCGCAAGGTCGCGCAGAAATGCTACCTCCCAACCAATCGGGTCCTTCGGGAACTCATCGAACGCCACGGCCGGCAGTTCAAGGTCAGCTTCAGCCTCACCGGAACAGTGCTGGAGCAATTTGCCGAGTACGCCCCGGAGGTCCTGGCCAGCTTCCAGTACTTGGCGGCCACCGGCTGCGTCGAATTCCTGTCCGAAACTTACTACCACAGCCTGAGCTTTCTGTTCTCGCCGGAGGAGTTCGTCCGCCAGGTCGTGGCGCACCGGCAACTGATCCATGATCTGTTCGGCCAGACGCCGCAGGTGTTCCGCAACACCGAACTGATCTACAACAACCAGGTAGCCGAAGCGGTCGCCCGAATCGGGGGCTTCAAGGCCGTCCTGGCGGAGGGTGCCGACCATATCCTGGGCTATCGCAGCCCCAACTATGTTTATCGCCCCCCTAACGCGCCTGGACTGAAGCTGCTCTTGAAGAACTACCGCCTCAGTGATGACATCGCCTTCCGGTTCTCCAACCGCTATTGGAGCGAGTGGCCCCTCGATGTCGGCAAGTTCGCCCAGTGGATCAACGCCGTCAACGGCAATGGATACGTCGTCAATCTGTTCGTTGACTATGAGACCTTCGGCGAACACCAATGGGAAGATACGGGCATCTTCGATTTCCTCCGTGCCCTGCCGACGGAGGTCCTCAAACACCCGGACAACAACTTCAAGACGCCCGGCGAGGTGGCGGACACGTACGAGGCAGTGGATGTCGTCGATGTGCCCCATCTGGTCAGTTGGGCCGACACCGAGCGCGATCTGTCCGCCTGGCTGGGCAACGCCATGCAGCAGAATGCCATCGCGGAACTCTACCGGATGGAGCAGGCGGTTCGAGACAGCGGCGATCCGGACCTCCTGCGGGATTGGCGGAGACTCCAGACCTCCGATCACTTCTACTACATGTGCACCAAGTACTTCGCCGACGGCGACGTTCACAAGTACTTCAACCCATACGATACACCCTACGACTCCTACATCAACTTCATGAACGTCCTGGACCATCTGAGATCCCGTTGCACCGGAAGACGTGCCTCCTCGTCGACAGGCCACCTCGTGGCAACCCAGGACAGCAAGAGCTGTCGGCACAGGGCCGATGAGTCCGTATCCGTATAGCGGCCCCCCACACCGTCATCACGCTGGATCGTCGCCCGAAGGTCTTCGGCGTCTCCGTTTTCGGAGAGTCCGCCCAGCGCAACCGATCCTGACCGCAGATGAGGTCCTTGTCCATCGCTGCACCAGGGACAGGGATGAGTCATTCCCCTGCGGCTGTCGATCGCCGATCAAAATGCGACGTGACGCAAAATCCGTTGACAAATACGTGGATAGATGTCATCATTTAACTTTTGTCGTGACTGTGTACAGGGGATACAGCCCATGCAGATCAAGCTACGCTTCCTGGGGGCGGCGCAGAACGTCACAGGGTCCCGCCACATGCTCGAAATCGACGGAACGCGGCTGCTGATCGATTGCGGCCTGTATCAGGAACGGCAGTTCAAGGAGCGTAACTGGGAACCGTTTGACTTCCCCGCCTCCAGCATCGACGCGGTGCTCCTGACCCACGCCCATCTGGACCATTGCGGCCTGCTGCCCAAGCTGGTCAAGGAGGGATTCGCCGGACCGGTGTACTGTACTGCCGCCACCGCCGAGATTGCCCCCATCATCATGCTCGACTCCGCCCGGCTTCAGGAAGAAGACGCCGAGTTCAAACGCAAACGGCACGAGCGTGAGGGACGCAAAGGGCCCTATCCCGTCGTTCCGCTCTATACCACCGCCGACGCCGAGGCGACCGGGCCCCTGTTCAGAAAGGTGCGGTACAAGACGCCCGTGGAGGTCGCCGACGGCATCACCGCGACGTTCTGCGAAGCCGGTCACGTCCTGGGCTCCGCCATCATCCACGTCTGCATCCGGAAGGACGGAGAGACCTGCAGCGTGCTGTTCTCCGGCGACGTGGGCCGCCCGAATCAGCCAATCGTACGCGATCCGGCGGAGGTGGATGAGGCCGACTACGTGCTCGTGGAATCCACGTACGGCAACCGCGTCCATCGCGCGCACGGAGACATCAAGACCGAGATTGCCGAGGTTGTCAACGCCACGAAGGCCGCCGGCGGCAACATCGTTGTCCCCAGTTTCGCCCTGGAGCGGTCGCAGGATCTCCTCTACTACATCAACGAACTGCTGGCGGAAAACGCGATTCCCCACCTGATGGTTTTCCTCGACAGCCCGATGGCTGGTGCGATCACCAGGGTGTTCAGGCGTCACAGCGAGCTGTTCGACGAGGAGATGACGGAACACGTGAACAACGGACAATCGCCCTTCACGTTTGAGGGTCTGCATATCACACAGACGGCGACGGAATCGAAGGCCATCAACCACATCCGTGGCACAGTCATCATCATCGCCGGGTCCGGCATGTGCACAGGCGGACGGATCAAGCACCACCTCGTCAACAATATCGAGCGGCCGGAAAGCACAATCATGTTCGTGGGCTACCAGGCGATCGGCACGCTGGGCCGGCGGATCGTCGATGGAGAGAAAGAGGTCCGCATCCTCGGCGAGAACCGCCAAGTCAACGCGAGGGTCGTACAGATTCACGGCATGAGCGCGCACGCCGACAGAGAGGAACTGCTGCGGTGGCTCAGCTCCCTGAAAAACCACCCGAAAAAGATATTTGTCGTACATGGCGAATCCGAGAGCGCCAGGAGTTTCGGCGCCTACCTCCATGAAAAGACCGGCTGGGAGGTTGTCGTTCCTGCGTTCAAAGACGAAGTCGTCCTGGACTGACACAATCGGATCGATCGGCTCGATGCTCATATTCGTCGGCACGGTTCCACGATAAGGAAGAGGCCAGCGCCAGAGATCGCATCGCTCCGGATTCCGTATTCCCTGTTCTGTGCCGGGCTGGTGGTCTGTTCCTGCTGCGTCGTCTCTGCCGGCTGTCCAACGGTACAGAAGCGAGTAGTCTCGCCCGGCCGCACGGGTCTTCTGTCCAAATTGCGAGTTTTTCAGTTGCCCGAGCGGCTTTCATCGACTACAGTGACACACATGAAAAAGCGCATGATGTCACTGCTGGCCCTTGTCGTGATCTCGGTTTCTCCGCTGCCGGCGCAGGAATACGAGATGTTGCCTGCCGACCCTTACTTCGCCGCCTACAAGCTGCTCAAGGCGCCGCCCGTCAAGGGGCTGTTGCTCAGACCGGGCGACCGGCTGGCCATCTGCGGTGACTCGATCACCGAGCAGAAGATGTATTCGCGGATCATGGAGACCTATCTGACGGTCTGCGTGCCGCAACTTGACGTCACCGTCCGACAGTTCGGCTGGAGCGGCGAGAAGGCCCCCGGCTTCCTGGCGCGAATGGCCAACGATGTGCTCCGCTTCGATCCGACGATCGCCACAACGTGCTACGCGATGAACGACCACAACTATCAGCCCTACAAAGAGGAATACGGGCAGGTCTATCGCGATGCGTCGCGGGCGATCATTCGCTTGTTCAAGGAACGCGGGGCGCGGGTGATCCAGGGCTCGGCCGGCACGGTCGGCAAGATGCCGGCGTGGGTTCAGCGGGCTCAAGGGACGGTCGACGACCTGAATCGAAGTCTCGCCGAGTTCCGCAACATCGACGTCCAATTGGCCGAGCAGGAGCAGGTGGCGTTCGCCGACGTGTTCTTGCCGATGCTGGTCCAGGGGTTCGAGGCCAAGCGGCGGTACGGCGAGGACTACATGATCTCGGGCAAGGACGGCGTCCACCCGGGGTGGGCGGGCCACCTGGTAATGGCCTATGCCTTCCTTCGGGCGATGGGGCTCGATGGCCAAATCGGGACCATCACGCTGGACATGGCGGATGGCCAAGCCTCCGCATCCGAGGGGCACCGCATCGTTTCTGCCGAGCCGGGTCGTGTGGAGGTGGAGAGCAGCCGTTATCCATTCTGCGCGAGCGGTCCGGCTGACGACGATGCGAGCATCCGCTCGGGCATGACGCTGGTCCCGTTCCACAACGATCTCAATCGCTTCCTGCTGGTCGTGAAGAACGCCCCCACCGGGGGCTGCCGCGTCACTTGGGGCGACGCCTCCAAAAGCTATACGGCCGCCCAGTTGAAAGCGGGCGTCAATCTGGCCGCCGATTTCGAAGTCAACCCTTTCAGCGAGGCCTTCCGGCGCGTGGATGAGGCGGTGGCCGCCAAGCAAGCCTACGAGACCAGACAAATCAAGATGCTCTTCCATGGCCCGGAGGGCGCGGCCGACATGGATATGACCGTCGCGCTGACGGAGAAGACGCGTGCGCCGCTGGCGCAGGCCGTCGAGGCCGCTTTCGTCCCTGTCCGCCACACGATTCGCATCGAGGCTCAGTGAGGGGTCCGTCACAGTCCCCCATGGCGCATCCCGTCGAGCAGGCTGCGCTAAGCCGCCAGATGGCAGATGGGTGGAGCCGTGACCGCCGGCACCAGCGCGGTAACCCCGACTTCGGTCACAGGCCTATATCAACGCCGGTATCACACTGCTCGCGGCGCGATACCATTTGCTGGTCTTCGGCGCGGGCACAGGCCGGCCGGAACCGTCGAGAAATTCGCCGCAACACCACCACCTGATCGCCTCCCGCTGGGTGTATCCGGCACAGAAGGGGCACTTCGTCATGCCTGACACCTGCCAGCCATTGCGGTCTGCGATGGCTTATGGTATGGTTTCTCCGAATGCTGCTGTGCGAATCCAGGCAGGAGAATCGTATGGCGCGGGTCGTGGAAGGTGATATTGTCAGAGTATATTGTGCAGGTCGGCTGACGGATGGTCGCGAATTCGAGATGGCGCCGGACGGCGGGACTATTGAGTTCATTGTCGGCCATGGGGACCTCCTGCCCGCTCTGGAAAAGGCCATCATCGGTATGGCTCCAGGCGAGTCCAGGACTGTGATCGTGCCGAAGGACAAAGCCTATGGCCCCCGGCGCGAAGATCGGGTCGAGGTCATTCCTCGCAAGGACTTGCCCGAGGGCATTACTCTCAAAGTCGGCCAGCACATCCGCCTGCCCAGCAAGGAATTTGAGGTCCTCAACGCGACAGTCATCAAGGTCTCGGACACGGAGGTCGTCGTGGACGCCAACCACCCGCTGGCCGGACAGGATGTGCTTTTCCACGTCACGCTCGAAGAGATCGTGAAACTGTAAAGTCTCAAGGCATCCGCAGAGGAGACAGCGATGAACACGTCCGACCGGGCCTTGACCGCGATACTATGTCTGCTGGCGGTTTTGCCTTGTACGGGCAACGAAGAGCCGCTCGTGACCATGGAGATCTTCCCCTACGTCGCTCAGCACGTGCACGGCTCGACGATCGTCGAGTTGCCCAGCGGCGACCTGCTGGCGGCGTGGTTCCAGGGCTCGGGTGAACGTTGGGCCGACGACGTTGCCATCATGGGCGCACGCCTGAAACGTGGCTCGATCCGGTGGAGCGAACCGTTCGTCATGGCCGATACGCCGGGCTTTCCTGACATCAACCCGATCCTGTTCATGGACGGGCAGAACCGCCTGTGGCTGATGTGGTACACCGTCATCGCCAACCAGTGGGAGACGTCGTTGCTCAAGTACCGCACCAGCAACGACTTGACGCGTGACGAGGGCCCTCCCGAATGGGCCTGGCAGGACGTCTTGCACGTCAAACCGGGCGATAGCGCCGAGCGAGGCATCCAGCCCGGTGACCGATTTGTCCGATCCGTCGAGCGGCAGGTCAAAGAGTACGCCGAATACGTGGCCAGCCGGACTGTGCACGCGGCTCCCGGCGAGAAACAGATGACAGCCGCACAGATCAGGGCCTGGAGCGACGATCTGCTGGCTAAGGCCCGAGGCCAGGATATGGTGCGAAAGGGAGTTCTCGTCGATGATGCCGGCCGGCATATCGACCAACCGCTTGGCTACCCGTATTTCCGACGTATGGGCTGGCAGACGAAGAACAAGGCGATCGTCCTGACTACCGGCCGGATCGTCGTGCCGCTCTATTCCGATGGATTCAGCTTCTCCCTGATGGCCTTAACTGACGATGGGGGGCGGACTTGGGCGTTCAGCGAACCCCTTGTCGGCGGGGGAAACATCCAGCCCAGTATCGCACTCCAGCCTGATAAGACGCTGGTCGCCTATATGCGGGACAACGGGCCAGCACCCGCCCGGCTGCATATCAGCCGCTCGGCCGATGCGGGAGCGACGTGGAGCCCCGTTCGCGACAGCGAACTACCTAACCCCGGCTCCGGCGCAGACATCGTAACCTTGGCCAACGGACATTGGGTTCTGGCGTACAACGATAGCGAGGACGGCCGGCACAGCCTCGCGGTCTCGCTGTCGAATGACCAGGGCCGGACCTGGGCCCACACCAGACATCTGGAGCGGGACCTGCGCGGCCCGGCTGCGACCCGAAGCCACTACCCGTCGATCATCCAGGGACGCGACGGCACTCTGCACGTGGTGTACAGCTACCACCGCAACGACCGAGGACAGGAACCTGGCAAGACCATCAAATATGCGAGATTCAGTCAAGCCTGGCTCGAGGAGACCGACGAGATGCCATCTGCAAGCACGAAACCGTAACCCTATTTTGTGAAAAGCTTTACAGCATCAATCATCCATTGGGTTGGCGCCTTGTTTGCATCGAAGTGAATGCTATCTATGCAAGGGAATTTTTTTTTTACTTTTTTTCAGGAAAACGCATCCACACGCGGCCTCGGCAGACGCTTTCTTTCCGAGTGAAAGGAATACGTCGAGGCATGCGGCCGTGGGAGGGAAAGGAAGCACCGGGGGGTCTGTGCGCCCTTGCAATGTGGTGCGTACCGACCCCCTGCTCATGACGGCATGAGACGGCCTGCCCCAGAGCCATCCCGCTGCCCGCTATGCCCTTTCTTGCTTGTCCCGCCGCGGTTGACAATGATGCACAATATTAATATAGTGAAGCGGGTTGATACCCGCGCGAAGTAACTGTGCGCGCGGCAAATCTGTCGTTGACCGGCCCGCTCTGGCAGATCTGGGAGCCTGTCACGAGCCCATTTTTCTTGCTTTTTTTTCAGAAATCTGCGAAACCGCATCCACATCACCCTGCCCGCAAACGCCTTCGACACGGACGGAGAAAGGATACACAAGCAAGCGGCTGCGCAGGGTACAAAGGTGCAGGGTGACCGGCATGCGTCGCGGATTTCCGCGACTCGTGCCGGTTCCCTGTTCCTGGCACAACATCGCGGCTTGCTCGCCAAGCCTCCCAGCGGTGGACGGGACCTTTCGGGCCCCGCCCTGTCAGCGTTTACCCTTGAACTGGTCTGAAGTCCGGGTGACAATACCCAGGCTGACGCAGGCCGCCGCGTCTCGGCTGAACCACCCGATACAAGGAGCAACTATGGCGATCCAGTTCAAGGAATTCACCCGACCGGCGTTCTCGGGAGACGCTGACGAGCTGAAGAAGAAGGTCGTCAAGTACTGCAACAGTCAGCTCAAGTGTTTCCGGATCATCTCCATCTCGGAGGCCAAGGGTATCTCCGACGACTTCTACCGTATCACCGTCTGGTACGACGACGAAGCCGAGAAATACGAGCACCTGCTCTCCGGCTCGGTAGCCGAACATACAGAGAAAGGATGATCTCTCCTCGTAGTGGCGCCGGCAGGCCACTCTGCGGCCCCCTAAGGCAGCGCCCCCACAGGGACTCCGTTGTCCTGGAGCCGGCGTGCGGGGCTGTCCGGTGTCAGGCGATAGTCCCTTCGGGTGGGATCAACGAAGTGCAGCTCGACCACCAGAGCACGTGCCGAGAACCCTCGCGCCCGCTGGTGCTCACCGAAATCACCGGTCCCGATGGATTTCTGTCCCCACAACAGCAAGCATCGCCGCACCAGTCATCCTTCCGCCCATTCTGGCAGTCTCCTTGTGATGCATTTCGTCGGCATTATCGAGAAGATTCGATGCGGTAGAGATGGGTCTTCGTTCGCAGCAGCAGCGCCTTACCCGCGACGGCGGGCGAAGCCATGCAGCCGGAGTCGAGCATGTTGGTTGCGACGACCTCGAACCGGCGGGCAGCCTTGAAAACAGTCGATGTGCCGCTCTGGTTGAAGCAGTAGACATTGCCGTCGGCGTAGAGCAGCGAGGCGGCGTAGTCGCCTAGGATACGGTCCTTCCACACTTGCTCGCCCGTCGCCGCGTCCATGCAGATGACCATCCCCGTGTCGTTGATCGTAAAGAGCAGATCGTCGATCAGGACGGGCGAAGGCGTTCGCGGCACCGTCCGCGCGGTCTTCCAGAGCACGTGGCTGTCGGTGACGTCGCCTGAGCCGTCGACGCGAATGGCCATCAGCTCGGTCTGGCCGAAACCGCTGATCATATAAGCGACACCGTCCCGGTAGATGGGGGCCGCGGCGCCGGAGAACGCTGGCGTGCGGACTTTCCATAACTCGCGGCCGGTCCGCGGCTCGTAGCCATAGACCGCCTTGGCTCCCACGCTGAGCATCTGCGTCGCGCCGTCAGCCTCGACGATCAGCGGCGTCGAATAGGCCTTGCGCAGGTCGCCTTCATCTCTCGGTTTACCGTCGGCGTCCAGGTCGTCCCAGTCGGCAGTGCGATCGGTCTTCCAGACGGTCCGGCCGGTGGCCTTGTCCAGAGCGACGAGGTATTGCACATCCACGCCGTCCATCGTCAGGATGAGCAGATTCTCAAACAGAATGGGCGACGAGCCCGGCCCGCGATAGTGCCGACAGGGCAGATCGTCCCGCTTCCATACGATCTTGAAGGTGCCCGTGTCCAGACATGCCGTTCCGTAGCTGCCGAAGTGCACGTAGACCCGGCCAGCCTCGACAACAGGCGTGGGCGAGGCATAACCATTGAGCGGATTGCCCAAGGGCTCCGGATTGTCCGCATGGAAGATCCGCTCGCTGAAACGAATTGCGCCCGATTCGGCATCGACGCAGATCGCGTAGAAATCGTGCCCCTCCGGGGTCGCGCTGGTCAGCCAGACCTGTCCGTTCAGCACCACCGGACTCGACCAGCCGATGTGTGGGATGGGTGTCTTCCACGCGATGTTCTCGTCCTCGCTCCAGCGCACGGGCAGGCCCAGTCGCATATCGCTGCCCGGCCGGGTCGCCAGACCGTCACCCGACGGCCCGCGAAAGCGAGGCCAGTCGGCCGGCGCCGGCGTCGTCATCGCCAACAGAACCGCAACCATCCCGTATCGACACATCCGCCCCATGCGCACCGATATCACAGACTCATTCCTTCCCAAGCCGTTACCTCTCTGCGCACGAGCTACTTGTGCAGAATCTTCAGTGCGTTGGTTCGATAGACCTTCTCCAACACCGGGTCGCTGAGGGCCAGGCCGTGCAAAGGCCAATGGTAGCTGAAGTGGTCCCAGTCATAGAAGTGCTCATCCGCCGATTCAAGGATACGGAACGTCAGCCGGTACAGAGCCGGACTGAACGCCATGTCCGTCCCATAGACGAGCCGATCCTGGTACTTCTCGTAGAACCTCGCGGTGAATCGCGGGATGGCGGCCGTTTCCGCGTACCGCGCGGAGATGTCCGCGTAGAGGTTCGGACACTCGTCGAACAGCCTGCCCAGCCGGCTCAGGTCGTAGCAGCAGTTGGCGAAATGGCAGGCAATGAACGTGGTCCTGGGGTGTCGCTTGACGGCCCGTTCGAGGATGTCAATCATGCCGGCGTGGCCGACGATACCGGGCTGGTTATCGAGTCGCCAGGTGTAGGCGTTCATCAGCCCGTCGTTGCGAGCGTCCATCGGCTCGTACATCCAATACGGATCGGCCACGTGGATGTTGATGGGCAGCTTCAGCTCGGCGCACTTTTCGAGCAGCGGGTCCATGCGCGGGTCGTCGAGGTGCATGCCCCACGCCTTGGTGGGCCGACAGTAGAACAACCCCTTGCCCTTGTCGCCCAGTTCGCCCACGCCTCGGGCGCCGGCGTCGAAGCAGCGCTGGAGTTCTTTGACGGCCGCAGGCCCGAAACCGGGCTTGTCGTATCCGGTGTAATCAAACCCGCACCACAGCTCGAACCGGTCCGGATACTTCGAATACAGCGCAACCAGGTCGTCGAACTCCTTGCCCGTGGTTCCGGTCAGGACGATTGCCTTGGCGATTCCATGCTCGTCCATGACGCGCACCCAGCGGTCCACCTGCTCGGGCGTCTTCGCGTAGACGTGGGCGTGCATGTCGATGGCCGGATAGCGGGCCTTGGCGACCTCCGTCTGTGGAATCTTGTATACCGAACGAGGGCGGAAGTCCTTCAACAACAACGTCTCCGGCGAAGGCTCTTCCGCCGCCGGCAACAGCCCCACAGCACAGTACACGATCAGCGGTACGGCAGCAGTCAGGCGTTTCATCTTTCATCTCCTTTCAGGTCGCCAGGATATCCCAATACGACGGCGTTCACAGGACCTTTCGGATGCGCAGCGCCATGCAGAGTCTGTCAGACAGGTCGACAGCCGCTCGGCTCTTGTCGGTGTACTGGCAGCAGTCCAGCGTCTGCACTTCGACGGTCCGCTCCACCGGAGCAACGGTCATCTTGCACGTCATGGAAGGCCTCCGGCTCGAATGCGCGATCGCCTGCTGAAAGACGGCGCCGAACTCGATACCGACGAATCGATTGCCTGTCGCCGGGCCGGCCGATACCCCATAGACTCTATCGTTTCCGCCGCCGCCGGGCAAGCATCTGCCGCCCACAAGCGCGTAGTGACACGTAAGCGATTCCCCTGATTCCAATTCGAGGATTTTCCCTATAGTCACCCCAACGGCGACTTCATACCATCCTGGCGCGCTGGCGACGTGTATCCATCAGGAATAGACGTTGCGGGGTGGAGCTTTGCCGTCAAAGGCTAATGGGAGGGAGCCATCAGGTGGGTAGAGCACGTATCGATCGGGCCAGGGAACACGTGAAGCGGAAGAGGCCGACCAATCGACCTCGCGAAGCGACAATGCCGGAAGGCGGGCCGCGTTATGAACCAGCGATATCATACGATCTACTATGCCAACGGCGACTTGGCGAGCACGGAGGCTGTTCAGGCTGTTCTTGAGCGGGCGGGCGTCCCGGTCACTTATTTCGCTCACACCGACGAGTGCCTGCGGTCCTTTCGCGACGGTGCGTGTCGGCTCCTCGTCACCAACGTCCCGGAGCCGGCCGTAGAGGGAATCGAACTGCTGACTCGCGTCCGGCAGATCGCGCCCTGGGTGCCGGTCATCATGCTCATTGAACCGGGGCGGATTGACACCGCCGTCCAGGCCATGAAGGCCGGCGCAACGGATTGCCTGGAGCGTCCTCCCCAGGAAAGCCGTCTGCTGGCGGCCGTCGAGCAGGCCCTGCACCAGACGCAGGTCAGAGAACGATGGAAGCCCCTGACGGAGGTGGAACAGGCGGTGCTGCGTCTCGTGCTGGACGGCAAGACCAACGGCGAGATCGCCGCCGAACTTCATCGATCCCGGCGTACGGTGGAAGTCCATCGCGCCAACATCATGACGAAACTGGGAGCGCGTCATATCGTCGATCTGGTGCGCCATGCGGCTCTGGCCGGCTTGACGGACGCATAGATCCGCGGATCGCGTCGTCCGGACCGTCGTGCGCATTGGCCGCCGGAATTCACGCCCAGCAGGCCTGCAGTCGTCGTCGCAGGGATGCCTTGGCGCGGTGAAAGCGGACGCGCGCTCGTTCCACGGTGGTTTGTGTGCGCGAGGCGATCTCGGTGTACGACAGTCCCTCGTAGTAGCGAAGACGCACAACATCCTGGTGCTGGCGCTTGAGCTGTTCGACTGCCAGGGCGACGTGCTCAAGGGTCTCGTCGTGGATTCTCGAATCCAGCGGGTTGTCCATTTCGTCCCGCTCGCTGTCGCCGAGCCGTCGGTCCCGCAGGACACTGCTCTGCGCGGCCGCCTGAAGGCGGCGCCGCCGGAAGGTGTCCTGGATCTTGGTGTAAGCGATCCGGTACATCCAGGACCAGAACCGATCGGGGTCGCGCAACGACTCGACGCCACGGAGCATCGCCAGCAGCGTGTCCTGAAGAACGTCCTCGGTTGTATCGTGATTGAGTGTGATCCGCAGCACGAAGGGATAAAGCCGGTGCCGGACGAGGTCAGCCAGTTCTCCGAGACCGTTTCTATCTCCCGAACTCGCTTGCACCAGCAAGAGGATATGTTTGTTCTCCGCACTCATATCCCGTACTCCGTGTTGCGACCGATGCAGGTTGGTCACTACTGGTTCTGTGTCGCGCGCACCATCCACCGGGGCGAGACCATCCCGCCCGAGGTCGTCGGCCGATGCTGCTCGCCCTCCGCCGTAGCCTTCACTGATAAAAGGCCGGTCTCGAACAAGCGGTCACATAGATTCGACAGATGAATCGGTTTTCTGTTCCCCCGCATCGAGAGGTTTTTCGGACTCGGCGGGTGGCTCAGACGCCGGCGCGCCGCCGTCCAGCACGCGCCAGGCCGGCGCCGCCAGCTCGGGCATGTCCCACGCCCCGCCGCACAGGTGGCATCGTTCCATGTCGGCGCGTCGCATCTTGCCGCACGCGGCACACGTCACAAGCCCGGAGGCCGGCCGTGTCATTCGATACGTGATATAGGCAGGCAGACCGAACGCCAGTGTGCCCAGCAGCCAGAGACTCCGGGCATTACGCGACAGGCCCACCGCCGCTGCGTCGCGGACCACGCGCCACGCCAGAAAGACCGCCAGGCCGATCGCAGGCAGCATGATCCACAGAGCCCCGAGGAATTGTGCGACGATGCTCTGCTGAGTCTGATCCCGGTGCATCGCGGCGAACGAATTTGGAACCAGGAACAGGGTCCGGTGGCTCGCGCCGGCCTCGATCCGGTTGGCGAGGCAGAACGAGGCGATCGTCAGGACAGGCGGATGCACGTTCTCCAGCAGGTACTTCAGTATGGTCAGCGTCGGCGCCCAGGGCACGTCAAACAGAGCCGCCCGGGCCGAACTGATCCAGGTCCGTTGCTCGCGCGGGTCATGCCTATCGGAGTAGGGCGTCCCCCGGGTATCGAGATGCGCCACCTGGTTGCCATTCTTGTCGAAGATCGACATCGCCGCAGACGTCCCCTGGCGCGAGAGGACGGCCGCAAGCAGTCCGGCGTATTCGTGTTCGGGCCCGATGCAGATCGCGGGCGCCCGGCATGCGAGCAACTGCGAGGGCCGCCGCGATCCTTCGCCGTATAAAGTCTTGGGCGCGGGCAACGTGCCCTTTGCCGGGACCAGTTCCAGTGTCCGCTGGTCCAACAGAACAATTTGCCCGGACGCGTCGATCACAGGGAGGTATCGGCTCCAGTAACTGCTGCTCGTGCTGAATCGGATCGTCCAGTGATACTCATATCGCGGCGGCGAATCCTCATCCTGCGCTTCCCGCACCACTCGTTTCTTGGGCGGTTCCCAACCGAGAGAGAGACCTTCATAGTGTGGCGGAGAGCCCACCACCAGCGGCCTGCGCACCATGGCGTCCGTCAGTTGGAGTCCGGCCTGGACGGTCATGGTCTCGCCGTCGATCGCGAAGAAACGATGCAGCTTCCTGTCGTAGACGATGTGGTGCAGCGAGGCGCCGGTCACGTGGACGGGATCGTGGAATTGTCCGAGCACTTCGCCCGGCGTCATGGACACACCCTCCGGACCGGCATAGTAGACCGCCGTCTGGCGCTCGACGTTCCCACCGGAATCCCTCTTCTGCCAATACGTGTCACGGAAGACGATTTGTCCGGCCGACCGGTCGAAATACATCCAGGCCCCGTCCCGCGCATAATAGAAGACATCCGACCGATCCCCGCCGGGGATTCTGGAAACAAGGTATTCGGTGAATCCCAGTGTGTGAATGAGCGGTGCGAAATCCATTTGTGCGGAAGCGACGGAATGCTGGTCTGCATTGGGGTCGTTCTCAATCTCCTCCGGCAAGATCCCTGACGGCGAGAACACCACTCGCGTCGCCTCTTCGGGCATGCGGGCACAGAGCAGCAACTCCGCGAAGTACCGGCCCCAATACAAGGGGATGGCGAAGAACACCAGAACCACAAAGCCCGTGGCCAGGACCCGGATGCCGTAGTTGGTGGTGGTTTTCATGGTTCGGAACTCCTAAAGCGACGACGACGAGAAGCGGCACCAGGCGCCGGCCAGGCAGGCCACAACGAAGACCGCCAGGATTCCAGCGACTTCCAGGCCGAACCCCTTGATCACAAGCAGCAGAGGAACAAGCATGACGACGGGCAGTACCCCCAACGTCGGCGCCAGTGAGCCCCGGTTCCATCCGGCGTAGATCCCGACGCTGTAGCAGCCCAGGCACGTCAGGAAGACACTGCGGAACACATCCGCAAGTATCCCGCGATACAACGGGACCTCGGCTCGCTGAAGGCCCAACACGATCGAGCCCGCGATCATGAGGGGGACCAGCAGGATCAAAATCGCCAGCACGCCGGCCGCGATGCGCGCGGCGAAGATCTGCGGCCGCGTGACAGGCAGCGCCATCAGGAAGGCCGACACGTTTCGCGTCCGATCCGTGTACATCTGGGCCACTCCCAAGGCGCACAGTCCGGCGACGACCACAATCGTGGCCGGGATCAGCCCTCCGACAGCCACGAGCTCCCGATCGCCCCCTTCCAGGCCCAGACTGATCGAAGCCAGCAACGCCGTCAGCAATCCGCTCAGGACCAAGGCCCCCACAAAGTAGGCGATATGGTCGATGATCTCGCGTTTCAAAAGCGTCAGGAACGTCCGCATGTCAAACCTCACTTCCCTCGAGGACCGCCGCACCAGACGGCCTCGTGCATTCGATGAAGATGTCTTCCAAGGTCATCGCCAGTTCGGTGCAGCTCTCGGGCCCGAACGTTTCGAGGATGGCCTGTTTCTGCGGATTCCAGTTGGCGACGGTGAGCACCATCTCGCGTCCGGTGTTTCGCTGGTTGATGATCTCCGTGATGTACAGGTTCTCCGGAGCCGTCGACGGGAACAGGATCCGCAGCTTGCAGACGCGCCGCTTGAGCTCTTCGAGCTCGCAGTCCACAACGAGCTTGCCGCCGGCCATGATGCCAACGCGGTCGGCGATGCGTTCGACGTCCCCGAGAATGTGCGAGCTGAACAGGATCGTGCGGTCCTGTTTCTGGATCAGGTCGATGGCCAGTTCGAGGAACTGGCGACGCGCGACCGTGTCGAGACCGAGCGTCGGGTCGTCGAGGATCAGCAGCTCGGGATCGGCCGCCATCGCCAGCGCGAGGTTGAGCTGGGCCCTCATGCCGGCCGACAGCTCCTTGACCTTGCGTTCCATCGGCAGATGGAAGGTCTCCATGAGATGGTTGAAGAACTCTGCGTTCCACCGCAGAGACAGGTCTTTGCACAACCCGATGAGCCGGCGGACGCGGTAGTTCTGGATCAGATTGTGTCCCTCGGCCACGTAGCCGATGCGGGCCCGAGTCGCGGCGGCCAGGCTTCTCGAATCCTGCCCGAGCAGCAGGGTCCGGCCTCGCGTGGGCGGCTCCAGGCCCAACAGCGCGCGGATCAGCGTGGTCTTACCACAGCCGTTGCGGCCCAACAGCCCATAGATGCAGCCGGGCGGCACCTTCAGATCGATGCCGTCCAGCACGCAGCGGCCCTCGTAATACTTGACCAGATTCTCAACCACAATGGGGTGTTCATCCATATCCGACCTCTCGTTCGTCACTCAATCGCCCACATCAGACACACCCGCCGCGTGCAGCGCCGCTGCGGCGCGGGCGTGATTCTCATCGGAACCACTCCAGGCGTCCACCACTTTTCCATCGGCACCGATAAGGAAACCGACCGGTGGGCTGTCGGATTTGACTCCATAGCTCTCTGCGAAGAGCTTCTCTGCCTCCTTGGAGGAATCGAGAATGCAGGGAAACGTAATCCCTTCGTCGCGAAGGAATGTCTGCGCGATGCGCCGGTCGTCGGCGACGTTGACGCCGAGAATCACAAGCCCCTTATCCTTCGCCTTTTCATGCAAGGACTGAAGATACCGCACTTCATCGCGACACGCAGGCGACCCGACTCGCCAGATACAGAGCCATACCACGCGGCCCTGAAAGTCGGCCAGACGAATCGTGTTTCCCGAGGCCGAGGACAGCTCGAAACCGGGCGCCTCTGTCCCAGGCTCCAAGAGGAACTCGTCCAACGACGGCGGATTCCACACACGATGCCCTTCCGGCGGGGACCACGCGAACTGCTCGTTTGGGATCGAAGAGTCGATTTCCACACGCCACCATTCCTCCACCACCACGTGGTTGTCGGCCAGGCGAACGATCTCCTTGATCCGCCGGGGCAGGTGGTCCTCCCGAGAGAGCCAGTAATGCCGCATACGCTGCGCCTTGAAGTAGCTGACCTCGATCACGTCGCAGTCCTGGCCCCCAATCTCGTTCGTACCGCGAAGCCGGATTCCGTCAATATAGGGCTCGAATTCATCCGCACCGCCAAAGAACAGACGCGGAGACCAGATCATATTGCTCCAGGCAACCCCGAGCCGGGTCATCTCGCTCAGAACGTCGATGTCCGGGGAACAGGTCATGTCTACATAGACGTTGGATTGGGTCTGTTCGTAACGTGCAAAATCGTCAACTTTCAGAAAGGGACGGTCGCTCGACCAGAAGATCCGGAGGCGATCGCCGTCGGCAAGGACGGTCGTGACCTTCGTGCTCATCCCGTTGGTCAGATCCACGCGAATGAGATTCGGCTTCTTCAGGCGGACCGTGCAGGCCGAAGGCTCGCTGCCCGGGCCACTGCAGATACTTCGATATGACAGGGTCTGTGCGCGGCGCGCCGCATCGAGCATTGCCTCATACAAAGGCCGCGCCTGCGGCTCGTTCTCCACAATCATCGTCGGCCGCCAGCGCGCGGCGGAGGCGCTGACCACATACAGAGCCCAGATCTCCACAACCGCGGCCGCCGCCACTGCGATCCAGATGTTGATCTTGTCTCTCATCTGCATAGAGTTCACAATCGTCAATCCCGCACGCGCGAGAACTGCCGCCGACAGAGCAGCAGCATTCCAACAGCGCCATAGATGCACGTGAGGATCAGGCTGTGCACCACACAGGCCACGCTCTTGGACAGACTGAACCGGCCGACCGTCAACGCGTACGGGCCATATTCTCCCTCGGCCAACTTGCGCAACAGCTCGAAGGGAGGCCACGCGTACCGTACGAAGGCGGTCAGCCAGCCCGCCCCCGCTTCTCCGTGCAGCAAACCAATCAGGACGTTCATCAGGAGATAGCCCGCGATAAAGACAACAAGCAGCAGGAGGGAATTGAACGCCCGCCCGAGCAAGGTCGACAGGGACGTGGAAAGGGCCGCGACCGTGTTGAACAGCAGCCACGAGGCCAGCAGCCACACGCCAATTCCGTCGATGCTGTTTCTGGGCGTCAACCAATCCAGCACGCTGAGCAGAACGCCGGTCAGCAGAAGGTGGACGGCCGCCTGCAGCGACAGACCGACCAACCGAAAGAGGTAGAGCTTGCCCGTCCAAAACGGTTTGGTCACGAGCACGCAGATCCGGCCGGAGGCAATGTCGTCACCGAGGATCCCCGCGCTGAGGGTCAAGGCCAGGAACAGGCCGCTCCCGAAGAGGATGAACTTGCCGGTGGTCTCCGTTTTGGTGGGAACGAGACTCCACCAGTACACCCCGTACATCAGCAGCCAAGTCAGGTGCGCAATCCAGATGTAGCTCCGTCGGAAGTAAGTTTCCCGTATCAGCTCGTACGCTCTCATTGGCCGTTCCCCTCGCCACACAGACGCAGAAAAACGTCTTCGATGTCCTCTCGCTTCAGTACGACACTCGTGATCCTCGCGCCGTTCGTCACGAGGTCGCTTACGATGCCGGGGACCTCGTCGGCGTCGCCGATCGCAATCATCATCTCCTTGTCGGAGGCACCAAGCACCTTAGAAGCGGGCAGCGTTGACCGGGCCAGAGCTTCCCCGTTGGAGACCACGCCCACGTGAAGCTGCCCCGCCTGGCTGGCGTTAAGCTCATCGCCGAACTGCACGATCCGGCCCCGGTGCATGAAGATGTAGTCGTTTGTCAGTTTCTCCAGTTCGCCCAATCGGTGGGAGCTGATCACGACCGACGTGCCGCGGCCACGCAACTGCTGGAGCAGATCGCGCAGCTCGATAATACCAATCGGGTCCAGTCCGTTGCTCGGCTCGTCAAGCAACAGCAACTGCGGATCGGACATCATGGCGATGGCCAGCGCCAGCCGCTGTTTCATGCCTTGCGAGAAATCGGAGGCCGGCCGGTCGGCGAACTCCTCCATGTGCAATTGCTCGATAGACTTGTCCACCTGCCGGGCGATGCCGTCGCGTGCGAGCCCCAGCAGTGCACCGTGGTAGCGCAGCACCGCTCGGGCGCTGTACAGGCCCGGAAAGACCGGGTGTTCCGGCATGAAACCCAGATAGTGTCGCGCGCCCACCGACCGGGCCGGATGGCCGCAGACCGTGACCCGCCCTTGCGTGGGCAGGATCAGTCCCGCGATCAGGTTCAGCAGCGTGGACTTGCCCGCGCCGTTGGGACCGATCAGTCCGACGATCTGCCCCTTCCGCACGGACAACGACACCTCCCGCAGGGCATATACGGCCTTGTCGAGACTTGCAAACGGCCTGCGGAAGACTTTCGTCAGACCTGCGCATTCCACGACCATCGGCGGCACACCCCATTCGCAAGCCGGCTTCTCACATGTCGGCACAAGCACAGTGCATCTCCCTTTTACGAATCCGTCAGAATCTCAGATGTTCTCGGTTGTGCTGCCCTCGGTGTCACTGAACCGCCAGAGCAGGTCGTACTCCGGCACTTCGCGGCGAGGATCATCCGACCTCTTGCGCTCCTTCGGAATGCCGTCATTGTCGTGCATGTCCTCGCCGGCGCTGTAGACGAGAAAACCATTCTGTTCGGCACGGTAGCGGAGCGGTTGCTCCACGTACGGGTCGATGAGCTTCTCCAGCTTCAAATCGTCGAGCGATGACGGGAAGGCGCCGTGTTCCCTGCGGTATTCGAGCAGCCCCAGCCCGGCCCGGGTCATATGCAGCCGGGCCACCATGTCGCAATGGACCCCTTTGAAGAAGTCGTTCACCTGCGTTGCCCAATGGGTCAGAAAGTGCTTGCCCCTCGCGTCGTTGAACTCCTTTTGAATGCCCGTGTCCCTCGGCACGTAGGGGCTCTCGAACATCTGTACGGCTTTGTGCATCGCACGCAGATAGGCGGCGTGGGCCGCGATGAACAACGGCCGGAAAGTCACGACGCGAAACATCGCCCGATTGATCGTATCCAGGGCACTTTCCTCGTTGCCCACCGGCTGATCGTTCTGCATGGCCTCGTACAACTCGTCGCTCGACAGATGGAAGAACCACTCGCCTCGCACCAACCGTTCGGCGTCCACCGCTCGCACCAGAGGTTGTACGCCATCGAGATCTTCCAGCACATCCTGCATCTTCCGACAGGTATCCGCGTCCGGCGGGGCGACCCCGCAGAGCTTCTGAATCGTGTAGCAGCAGTCTCGGATCAGACACAGACGCGCGAACTGGGTGTCCATACTCGGGTCGGAAACCAACGCATCGGCGATCGTGAACTGCCCCCGCACAGTGTCCCAGACCTCGGTCCCACCACCTGCTTTGATCTGGTGGTACGCCCTGGCCCGGGCAATGGCTGCCACACGTCGCAAATCATGGAATCCGAACGGCCCATTGAGCTGGCCGGCCCTGTAGTCCCGATCGAATCGGCATTCGGGCCGCCGCATGGCCTCTTCGAGCGACGATAGTGCTGAAGCCACTTCCTCTCGTTTGAGGAGTTCCTCGAACTCATCGACCTGATTGGCATCGAGATCGTCGGCCAGCAAGCCGTAGGCCAGCTTGCCGAGGTAGTCGAGCATGTCCTTCCCGGGGGCGGGCAACTCCTTGAGTGTCGTGACGGCGCGCTGATACAGCAGCGCGGCATTTCTGCCTTCCGGAACCGGCTCGGGAATGACCTGGGCCGCCTTCATGGGCCGTCCCGCCGCTTCGAGGTCTGCGTACGCCTGCCGCAGCTTGACCGTGGACCGAGCCAGCGCGACACCATAGGCGATGACCAGCAACGCCACGATGCCCCCAACAACTACCAGTATTCTCTTCGTCCGCTTGTGCATTCTCGTCCCCTGCCTTCTGGAGTCGTTTGATACGGCCGGAGCCTCGTTTATCCCTCTTTCGAAGCCAAGTTGAATTTCTCGATCGCCCGATGGAACCAGTCCACCAACGTCGCCTTGTCGATCTGCATATGAAACGCCTCGACCACGATCCGTTCCAGCTCTTCGCAGACGATCCGCCGGCGCACCGCCTTGCTGAGATTGCTGTCCAGGCTCGCCACAAAGGCACCGGCGCCGGCCCGGGTGACGATGATGCCCTCCTGTTCGAGCTGGCGGTACGCCTTGGCGATCGTGTTGGGGTTGATCGCCAGTTGCTGCGCCAACTGGCGCACCGTCGGCAACCTCTCGTCCCGGGCGAGCCGGCCCAGGGCGATGTCCCGTTTGACCTGGTCGATGATCTGAAGATACACGGGCCGATCGGACGCATTGTCGATGCGGAACTGCATGGGCCACCTCAGTACTTGTACTATTAGAACTATTACAACCATAACACTCTGGCGGTTCGTGTTCAAGGAAAATCTTCCGGAATTCCGTCGCCCGCTCCGCTCGGCCTGTCCGACCCGACGTTGCTCAACCGACGGAACGACGCTATCCTCGCGAACACACAGGATTTGCGTTATGCCGACGGGGTTTCGAGGTCGTCGCTCTTGACGTGGAGTTTGACTTCGAGCAGAAGACGCAAGGGCAGGGTCAGGACTTCCCCGCTCGAATCAGGGAGTTCATGCCGTCGTCCCGGCAGAGCAACTCGATCTCGACAAAGCCGGCGGCGGCCAGGTCGTCACGGAGCTCCTCGAACGTGTAGGAGTTGCCCCCTTCGGTCCCCACCAGCATATTGACGGCAAACAACGCCCCTGCGGGGGGTTTTGTGCGCGACCGATCCAGAACGACGTCGCGGACGACCAGCGTCCCGCCCGGCGTCAGGGCGCCGTGGATCCTGGCGAAGAGGACCCGATTCTGCGGGCGGGAGTTCTGATGGGCGATGGCGCTGAGCCACACCAGATCAGCCCCACCCGGCAGGTCGTCGGTGTTATAGTCTGCGGCCACGAGGGTGACCCGGTCGAGCAGACCGGCGCTCGTCAGACGCCGCTTCGCCAAGGGGACGACCTCGGGCAGGTCCAACAGGACCGCCGTCGCCTCGGGCACCGCCCTCAGGAAGGCGATCGTCCATGTGCCGGAGGCACCTCCGATATCCAGAAGCCGCTGGAACGTTGGAGGCCCCAGCTTGCTGACCACTGTCGGAGCGGCAGCGACGCTGAAATTATCCATGGCGCCGATGAAGGCCTCGACGTCAGCCGCCTGGCCGCGTATGCTCGGCGTCCGTTGGGCGGGCCCGCCGTCGCGGACGACCCTGGGAAGCTGGACCCAGCGGCGCAGACAGTTGGCCTGATGACGCAGGCCGGCCAGGACACTGGCAGGGGAACCCTCACAGAGCAACCGCCCCACTTCGCCCGGGACCGTATATACGTCGCCACGCTTTTCAAGCAGGTCCAGGGCCGCCAGGGCATCCAACAGAATCGTAGTGGCTCGCAGATCGGTATTCAGGGTCGATGCCAGGGCCGCGGCGGTCGCCGGCCGACGGTCCAGGACGGTGAACAGATCCAGATCGGCCGCCGCCAGGAGAACGCAGGCCGGCTGAAATGATCGAGCCGTCTCCAGAAGTTTCGCTTCTGTCCACAGCGGCATTGCCGAGATTCTCCTTGGCGGGACACCGTGCCGATCCCGCCGGAACGAAAGAATAGGACACGCAACACCTTACGCACGGGCAATGGTATCACAGACCCGCGTGAACAGGCAGCAATTTCCAGCAGACTATACGGCAGTTTTTCCGCGTTCGCTCTTGACGAGACCCGTGACTTGGGGTCTACTGTAGCCTTTGGCATGCTCAGGTCAGGGTGCGGGCAAGGCTCGGCACCGTCGATGTGTCCGACAGGACCCGCCCCGGACCGGCAGTTTGGCGAATGTCAGTTGAAAGGAGACTCTCCGATGACACGGACCGTTATCATTGCCACTACCCTGCTCTTGCTGGTCGTCGCCGCGGGATGTACCCCCACGGATCGTGGTCTAAGTCACCGACTGCCCCAGCGAAGCATCTACGAGGGCCCCACACCCGCCGGGGAGGCAAACCAAGTGGTGGGCTCTACGGACGAGGTGGACCTGGTGGAACAGGTGGCGACACATCGGCGGTCCTACCGGCGCAGTCTGGAATTGCTCGTTACGCATTACTCGGTCGTAGGGGACAATCGCAAGCTCAAGTGGGCTCAGGAAGAGTTGCGGGCCCTCGACCGGATGCCCCAGTATCGGTATATCATTGACGCCCAGGTCATGCCGCCCGACCTCCAGGCTTCGACCCGAATCCCGGCGGCGGATGAGTTGTATCTGGACGCCGTTGAGACGCAGCGCCAGGCGGAACCGATCGGAATCCTCAAGGATGAGGAACTGCTGCGCGTGGCCCTGACGAAATACAACTCGTTGATCCGCCAGTATCCGAATTCGGATAAGATCGACGACGCGGCGTACCGGGCGGCGGGAATCTACGACTACTTCAAGGACTATGAGATCGCTCTGCTCTACTACCAGCGGGCGTATCAGTGGGACCCGGACACCCCCTATCCGGCGCGATTCTATGCCGCTTCGCTTCTCGACAAGAAGCTGCACCGGCGCGATGAGGCGCTGCAAGTCTATCAGGAGGCTGTCCTGCGGGAAGGGGATCGGTACGATGAGTGGAAGATGTACGGGGAACGCCGGATCAAGGAGCTCAGCAGCTCGCAGAACTAATGCGGCTCGGCGGGTTCCTTGCCAGAGTATGGCCTCGGGGTCCGACATCATGTCGGACCCTTTTTCGTTAGTGGCGGCGCCAGACCTGGACGGTCGGGTCAGGGGCGGTTATGGAGCCGCTTGAGCAGAAAGCGCTGGAGTTCGTCCAGAATCATGCCCTGCTCGCAGGTGTCAGACGTGTCCTGGTGGCCGTTTCCGGCGGGGCAGACTCCATTGCCCTCTTGCATGTCATGCACAGATTGACCTCGCAGGGGGCTATCGGTGTCGAGCTCCTCTGTGCGCACGTCAACCACAAACTCCGAGGGGCAGCCAGCGACGGCGACGAAGCCTTCGTGATCGGGCAGGCACGTGAACTGGGCCTGCCCGTTGTCACAGGAACCATCGATGTGAAGGGGTACGCGCGGGAGCATCATCTATCGATCGAGACCGCCGCCAGACAGCTCCGCCTGGACAGCCTCGCTGAGATCGCCCGTGCCCACCACTGCACCGCCATCGCCACAGGCCACCAAAAGGACGACAATGCCGAGACCGTACTGCAGCGGATCGAGCGAGGGACCGGCTTGCGTGGTCTGGGTGGGATCTGGCCGTCGCGCCGAGCCGCTGACGGAGTGGCGCTTGTCCGCCCCCTGCTGGACTGCTCGCGCGTCGAGATTGTCGAGTACCTGCGATCGAGAGACCTCTCCTGGCGGGAGGATCACACCAACACCGACTGCATCTATACCCGCAACCGGATTCGCCATCGCCTGCTGCCGGCGTTGCAGGCCGTATCGGACAGTCCGCTGGTCGAGGAACTGGCCTCGCTCGCCGCTTCTGCCAGGAGACTACACGCCCGGGTGGCTGAGGAAGCCCGGACGGCAGCAACGCGATATGTTAGTTTCGGTGGCGAGGAGGCCGGGGTGGATGCGGCGGCGCTGGCGGGCCTGCCCGAACCGGTCCGCATCGAACTCCTCAGACAGATGCTGACGAGGCTGGGACTTGGCGAACGCGATCTGACGCGTCGGCATTACCGAAGCCTGCTGGGACTCGCCGGAGGCGTTCCTGCCGGGCGGAAGGTAAGTCTGCCTGACGGTTTTTTCGCGCAGCGCAACCGTAACACGGTCCTTCTGTGCAGACTGCCCGGCCCACGCCAACCACTGCCAGACCCCGTGGAACTGCGTATTCCCGGAACCACACGATTCGGACCGTATCGCATCGATGCACAGATCCTCGACACAACGCGCATCGAACCATCGGCGATCACAAATGAGACGGACCCGTTCATCGAGCGATTGGACTTTGATTCCATCAAGCCCCCTCTCACGGCGCGGATGCGCCGCCCCGGAGACCGGTTCGTCCCGCTGGGCCAGCACCGTGAGAAGAAGGTCGGCAAGTTTCTCACCGCCGCCAGAGTCCCGGACAGCCTGCGGTTGCGGACCTTCGTCATCGAAGACGGCGAAACGATCCTCTGGGTCTGCCCCCTCCGCATCAGCGACCGCGCCAAGGTGACCGAGAGGACGTCAGTCATCCTTGATCTGCGCATCACGGAGATATAGTCTCCATCGACCGCTATCCCTGCGCTGCTGGCCAGCCGCCCCAAGGGTATAGCCGCGTCAGAAGTCGCAGAGTCCGCCGAGGCATCCGCCGGAGTACTCGTCCTCGACCGACACCAGGTCGCTCATCCGGCCGGCTTCTTCCCCCATCGAGAGGACCTGCTCGGATTTCGAGCCGTAGCGGTAGATCGTAATACCCTTGCAGCGGAGCCGGTGGGCCGCCAGGTAGATTTCGCGAACGTCCTCCACGGTCGCGTCCGCAGGGAGATTGACGGTCTTCGATACGGCGTTGTCGGTGTATCTCTGAAACGCTGCCTGAATCTCCAGGTGTTGCCGCGCCGGAATGTCGAACGTCGTCACGAAGAGCTTCTTCACATCCGACGGAATCCCCCTGATGTTTTTCAGGGAGCCCCGCCTTGTTACCTCCGCCAGCATGTCGCGACGGTAGAAGCCACGCTCGCGGGCGACCTTCTCAAACTCCGGATTGGTCTCGAAGAGGCGCGTTCCCGACAGGACGTGGCGGACGAAGCTGATCGCGAACAGCGGCTCGATGCCGCTGGAGCAGCCTGCGATGATGCTGATCGTCCCCGTCGGCGCAATCGTGTTGACCGTGGCATTGCGAAGCTCCCGGTTCCTCCGGGCATGGATCGACTCGCGGAGACTCGGAAACGGTCCCCGGCAGAGCGCCAACTGCTCCGACGCAGCAAGCGATTCAACGTGAATGAACCGCATGAGCTTGCGTGCGAAGGTGACGGCCTGCGGCGAGTCATAGGCGATCCCCAGCCGTATCAGCAGGTCCGCAAACCCCATCACCCCGAGACCGATCTTCCGATTCGCACGCGTCACGTCTGCGATCGATTCCAGTGGGTAACGATTGACATCGATCACGTCGTCGAGAAACCGCACCCCCCACCGGACCCGGTCCCGAAGCCTGTCCCAGTCGACCCTTGCGGAAGCGGCCTTCCCGCCCCGGCTTTCAGTGACCATGCGGGCCAAGTTGATCGAGCCGAGGATGCAGCTCTCGTACGGCAGAAGGGGTACTTCGCCGCAAGGGTTCGTCGCCTCGATCTGGCCCTGCTTCGGCGTGGGATTGGCGCGGTTGATGTGGTCGAGAAAGACCAGGCCCGGGTCGCCTGTCCGCCAGGCGGCGTTGACCATCATGTCGAACAGGACGTCCGCCCGGATTCGTCGCGAACCTCGGCCCGTCCTGGGATTGACCAACGCAAAGGTCCGCCCGTTCAACACGGCCCGCATGAATCGGTCCGTGACACCGACTGACAGATTGAAATTCGCCAGAGCGCTCGGCCGGCTCTTCGCCTCGATGAACTCGACGATGTCCGGATGGTCACAACGCAGGATACCCATGTTGGCGCCCCGTCGCTTGCCGCCCTGGACGATGATCTCCGTCGCCTTGTCGAAGATGCTCAGAAACGAGATGGGGCCGGATGCATGGCCCTGTGTCGAGGCGACGATGTCACCCCGAGGGCGCAGCCGGGAGAAAGCGAACCCGGTGCCGCCGCCCGTCTGGTGAATGCGGGCCATCTCCCCCAGCGCCCGGAAGATTCCGTCGATCGAATCTTCGATCGGAATAACGAAGCAGGCGGAGAGTTGTCCCAGACGCGTACCGGCGTTCATCAGGGTCGGGGAATTGGGCAGGAACTCCAGGTTGCGCATCATCTCGCAGAACCGTTGTTCGGCCTCGTCGACAGACGATTGCGGTCCGTAGTTCGCCTCGGCCTGCGCCACGTGGTGGGCCACCCGGCGGAACAGTTCGCCGGGGGTCTCGACGATGCGGCGGGCTTCGTCCCTCAGCAGGTATCGTCTCTTGAGAACCTCGATGGCGTTGACAGACAGCTTGAGGTCGTCCCTCGAACCGAAGGCCGCTTTCGCCAGGCGAATCTGGGAACGGTTCTCCCGATAAAGGATGTACGCCTTGGCGATGCGGCTGTGGCCCTCGCTCATCAGGACCGTCTCGACGACGTCCTGGATCGTCTCAATACCGGGAACGTCCCCGGCATGCCGCTGCGCCAGATGATTGACGACAACCCGAGTCACGTCGGCCGCTACATCGTCCGCTCGTTTGCGGTCCTGAAGGACCTCGAGCGCTGCACGTCGGACAGCGTCCCGAATCTTGCACTCATCGAACGCCACCACGCGGCCGTCCCGTTTCCGCACGCCCCTGGGAAGATCACTGCGGGCCATGGTTCGCATCCTCCACTCTTGTCCGCTTTACCCGGCACCGGCCAACTGACCGTACGCGTTATCCACCATACGCCTTCCAACCGGGGCTTACCACCGCTTTCTGCGGTTTTGTGCGTTCTGCAGGCCCGAACGACGGATTTCTGTCAAGATTCTTGACCCAAAGTACGATCTAAGATTATAAGCTCTCGCGCCCGGTTTCTCTATCGGATTGCGGATAGGTGCCCGGGCACTATAACAGAGTCCCATAATCTTGATATAAAGGAGAGTCAGAGTGAATCCCCTGAAACCACTTGGGCTCGTTGCGCTTCTGTTCGCCGTCAGTTCGATCGGTGGATGCTTCTCTTCGAATCCCGAAGACATCCGCGCCTTTGTCAAGCCGTACGAAGTCAACGTCACCGCGGAGAACTATGTTCTCCAGCCGCCGGACGAGGTCGAGATTCACTGCCCGGATATCCCCCCGATCGACATGCAGCGCCAGCGCATTCGACCGGACGGCAAGATCAGCTTCAAGGAACTTGGTGAAATCGAGGTGGCCGGCAAAACGCCCAAGGAGGTGGCCACTCTTATGGAGGAGATGGTGGCCGAGTTGTACGCGCTGCCCGGTGACAACCGGATTGATGTTCGCGTGGCCGCTTTCGCCAGCAAAGTCTATTATGTCGTCGGGCAGGTCATGCGCCCGGGCCCTCGTACCTACACCGGACGGGACAACCTCGTCACGGCGCTGGCCGATGCGCAACCGAACGCCATGGCGTGGGAGAAACGGATTCAGGTTATCCGTCCCTCCGCCACAGAAGACAAGAGGCCGATGATCTTCGAGATCGACTACGTGAAGGTCGTCAAAGAAGGGGACACCACGAACAACGTGCTCCTGGAAGAAGGCGACATTGTCTACGTGCCACCGACGATCCTGGCCTCGGTCGGTCTGCTGCTGGAGGAGTTCATCAGCCCGATTGCGAGAGCCTTCTACGGCGCGTACCTCATTCAGAACCCGCCTTCCGGCGGCGGGGAGTACACTCCCTACGGTGGCAGCCGTTACTGACGGCGCATCGCAGGATGCTATCGAGCACAACGTGTCGCGCAAGAGAGACGTATGACCGCACGGCGGCTTCTGAAACTGATGCACCTGGTCAGCATGATCTGGTTCATGCTCTGCGTTTGCTATATCGTCGTGCGGGCGCTTCACGAGGCCGGATTCAACTGGTGGCTCATCTTCTCGCTGTCCGGTCATTCCGTCCTGGCGGTCTTTCTGCTGGTCAGTCTCTATCTTTTCGCTCTGTTTCGCGGCGTCGGCGGGACGCAGCATATCGCGCTGGAACACCCTCTGACGAGCACTCACTCCTATATGGGCCTCTATGTGGCGGCCCCTCTTCTCGGTGGGCTGGCGGGCATTCTGGGCATGTGGGGCGTCCAGGACCTCGGCCGTTTCCTGGTGGGATTGGCGCTGGGGACCTTGTGCACGACCTTTGCGGTCTGGGTGATTCTCGATCCGGCCGCCGGCCTGATCGAGATGCTGCTGCCGACCAGTCGCAAGCATCGAGCCGAGCGATTGGCCCGGATCGAGGCCGATCGGCGGGCCCGTCGCGAGCGGCGGGAACGTGTTCTGGCCGAAGCCTTCGCCCGCGAAGCGCAGGAACGGCAGCGATGGCAGGAGCGGCTGCAGCCGCATGCTGAGCGACTGGCCGTGCTTCTGACCACCGACGCCTCCGGCTTCCGAAAAGCCGAGCAGGAGGCCGTGGATATCGGCGCCAAGGCTTGGCGATTGGGCGGCCTGATGTGCATGCGACAACTGCGCGACATGGCGATGGACATCTGCAAAAACCAGCGGGGGCAGACCAAGGCTGTGGACTACGTCTCCTACTGGTGGGATGGCATCGGCGATTGGCGCAGACCCTCGCTGGGGTAAGAAGCATGCTTTACTCGGGCAGGCGAATGCCCGGCCGTCTTCGGAACCACCCCAGGAACCCCACGCCTGCGGCACCCAGCGCAAGGGCACCGGGAGCAGGAACCAGCAACACAAGCAGATCCTGCTCGTCGGCAGGCGGTTTGCTTTCCACCCACGGGGACGAATCCAGGACCCCACCGCCGGTCGAGGTCCATGCACAATCCTCCTGCTCTGCGATGAGCGCATTCGCCCCGGTGTATTCGGGGCAGCTGCGGTGCACAGAATACCCTGGTGGATCGGCATCCAGAAGATCAAGAAGACTTGCACCGACGCCCTGCACCGAGAGCATCGCAGCCTGGAGCACAGATGTCGATGTCTCGTATCCCAGACTTCGCACAGAATCGTGGCTGGTAACCCGCATCCCTCGGAGGAGTGATTGGCAGAGTTGCGCCACCTCATCGGTCTGGCCGGCAATGGGTGTGCGTTCCACACCCGTCTCGATACGGGAAGATTGAAGAGGGCTTTCCACAGGCAGACCGGACGCCGGGCCCGCATGCGGCGTCACCTGGTATTCACATCCCCAGCCCGGTCGGTAGCGGGCGCCATCCACTCGCGCAGCGCTAACCGTCTGCACCGCCACCGCACGGCCTGTCAAGACCAACAGGCCGAGCGCTGGCACAAGAAACCGCTTCATCTTTTTCTCCTTGCGTCCTTGCAGTACCTCTTCGTAGCCGCCTGCAAAGAATGAAAACCGTTTCTTTTCCTCACCCCCGGTAAGCACCCGCACGCCTCAGATTCACAGGACCGCGCGCACGAGACAAGCTTCCAGCAGAATCCCCGACCGTTTGCAGCACTCAGAATCGGGCACCTGCCAAACCGCGCCGATCACCAACGGGGCTCCACGTCGGGGATGCGTACGTTGTATAGCCCTGCCGTTCTGGGACGTCAAGCCAGAAGCCCAGAAAAACCACAAATCTCGTATCGGGACCGCACTTCTTCGCGGGCATGCCTGTCCCGCAGGGGCGCCATCTTTGGCGGACGCATGGTTTGGGTGGTACGGTGAGGATGCGATAACACGCAGAGAGCGCGGCTTACGCCTGTATCTTAACAGTCTCGCTCACCGCCGCCGCTGCGATGGAGGTGTACGATGCGGGGCGCGCAGCAACAAAGAGGCAGACAACGCGCATTGACGCACCTGCCCATCCCGGCGAAGATCGAAAACCATACACGCTTCTTCGCCGGGACGGATACGAAGGTGTCAGTGGGTCCGCGTACGACGACGCTTCAAAGCCAACAGGGCACCGATGCCCAGCAGACCGACGGTTGCCGGTTCCGGTACCACGTCGGTGGTGTAGTTGATCGTCAGAACCGAGCTGCCGAGAGTGACGCGACTGCCACTGTTCGTGGAGTCGATGTTCACATAGACGGACAGTTCCCCGTCTTCCCACAAGTCATCCAGAACGCTCTGCGGCAGGGCGAATGTCGATGTTCCCCACTGACGTCCCCACGTCTCGTTCAGCGTGCCGATGGCGACGCCGTTGGCATACACCACGTCGATTTCCCCTTCGTAGTAATCGACGTCCCAGCCCGAGATCGCGAGGGTGGCCGAGAGGATTCCGGTCGCACCGGCCGGGACAGTTGCCACGTCGTGGGACCAGCCCCAGTCTTCCCAGGAACCGCGATAGTACGGCGGGTGGTCGAGAACCACGCCCGCGGGGGCGAAGTAGTATCCGTCGTCCGAGTCCACCGTATTAACCACTGTGACGGTATCGGCGTGAACTGCGCCGCAGAAAAGAACGACGCAGACGACCCCTGCTGCTACTGCTGGCAGCCTCATACTCCTTCCTCCAGATTCTTCCCACCTTCTTCCATCGCTGCGCCCTGGACGTCTGGCACCGCCGGCCCGATTGCCTGCACGTCATCGGCTCACGAACAAAGGCCCCGGAGGGAAGCTCGGTTCCTTCCGGGGCCTTTTATTCCATCACTGCAGCCGTGACGTGGGACCCGATGCCGTATCTACCACGGGTCTCGCCGTCAGGGCAAATCCGACGATTACAGGGTCTTGCGCTTCCGCAGCCAGCCAACCAGGCCCGCACCCAGTGAACTGAGCACGATGGCACCGGGAGCCGGAATCACTGGCGGCTGTTCGGGCTCCTCCGGCTCTTCGGGCAGGTCCGCCGTAAAGGCCTCGACCGCCGCATAGGCCGTCAACTTGAGGGTAGCGTTGTTGGAATACCCCGGCACCCGATGGGTCGTCACGCTCAAAGACACCTCCTGTGCCTCGTTCAGCGTAGCGCCATCGACCACCGTGACAGGGGTCGGGTGAAACTCATCCGAGTCGATGTACTGACTGCCGACCGACGTGTACAGCTCGAGCTTCACCCAGTAGTCCAGCGAGGCCCAGTCACCGGGGTTCTCGGTGAACAGGTCCGGGGTGATGGTGAACTTCGCCGTGACGGTGGTCGCTGGATCCGTCGCAAAGTCGAAGCTCCACTGCTTGCTGTATGTGCCCGTGGCGGACGTCGACCCGCTGCCCAGCGGATCATTCGCCATGATGTTCGGCCACGAACTGCTGACAATGCTCGTGTTCGCAGGACTGATCGGATCGGGCTGATAGCCCGTGAACACCAGACTGCCATTGCCGGCGATGGTCACGCCGGAATACGCCGCCTGGCTGGCCGACGCCGTCAACAGCAATACGGCACACATTACTAACGCTTTTCTTACATTCATACCCTAATCTCCTCCTTACTCTCTTTGTCCGGCCGCCACCCGAAATCGACGGCCTCTTGCGTTACGCCTGATGCTACCTCACTCCGTTACCACCCTCTCCTTCTTCGCAAGCGAACGCAGGTCCCTCCGCTCGCGGTACCACAACTCCCCGTCGGGAGCGCAGGATGTCGTGGCCGGGTCCTCGATCCGAGGGCCTTGCGCGCACCGGCCCTCCACACCAATAACCTCGCCGCAACATTTCTTCAAAGAGCATGCGGACGTCCGTCGGACGAACCCGCACCACATGGCCGCGACGAACCGACGATGGCCCCATCGCTTGCTCGATCCGGCACCCCAACGATCCTTTCAACTACCCCAGCAGGACGCCCGTGGCCGGCGCGACATCTCGTCGTGCCTGGCGTTTCTGCCTTGGATCGTTGCACAAAAACCAAAAACACAGGTCAGAATTTGCGAAACACACGGGGGCGCCACATAGAGCGGCTCGTGCGCCCCGTCCAGAACGAGGCCCGGCGGCGTAACCGCGCCGCAAGCCGCCGGACGTGTGGCAAACAGACTATCCCTTCCCGTCACGAGAAGCGACAGCACCGCCGCCAGCCATCGTTTGAACCTCTCGAACACCGCTCCTCCTCTCTGACCGCACGCGCACAGGCAACACGACCTGCCGCGTACACACCATCAGAGAAAACGCCCTCTCTCGACGCGTCGATCCATGACATGACGAAAACGCAGTATACACCCCATCCTCTGAGGTATATATACTTGCGTATTTTACCGCTTTGCCAGCTACCTGTCAAAGCTATTTGCACAAAAAAAGCGGACATCCCATTCTCCCCATACTGCTTGACCGCCCGGCCGGTCACCTGCCCAGATTCAACCAGGAGACTGTGCGACCTATCGAACGGCCTTTGCATGCCGCCCCGCCTGCCTCCAAGAGAAGCACGCCGTTCATAGCTATACCACTTTTGGGTTATATATTAAGGGGTATTTTCAGCCCAAAAAAAGAGCGGGCAAATGCCCGCGTGCCGTGCTCTCTGTGAGCCTGTGGGACGCTCAGCGGAATCCAACGGCGGTGCCTGTCGAGTGGAGACTTTTGAACGGGCGCTGAGCCTTCGGACCGGACCGCAGACGGTCGCCGCTCAGTCGATGGATTGCATGGGGGGTAGTGGGCCCTGGAAGCCGGCTGTACCGCGGGCCTCCTTGACGAAGCGCAGAAGCATCGCGATTTTGCTCCTGACCTTCACCTTGCGGTAGATGTTCCTGACGTGCGTCTTGACTGTCCCGGGGCGGATTTTCAGGTCCCGTGCGATGCGGTCGTTTCGCAGCCCCCGGCACACCAACTCCGCAATCTGCACCTCCCGAGCGGTCAGCTCATAGCGCCTTCGCACATACGACCACTGCCGGCTGTCCAACAGGATGGGCGGAACCTCCGGGACTGCCCGTTCATCAAGCTCTCGGCCATCGCTCTCCTTCATCTCGTGTGGCGGCGACATTATCCATTGCCTTTCTTCAACTGATCGAGAAGACGTTCCGCATCGGCCAGATCCTTTTCCGACAACTCACTCCTGCGTCGTCCGGGGTCGGTGGACTGCCTGCTGCGGCGGTGCAGCGCCAGTGCCTGCTCAACGTGTCGAATCGCATCGGCCTCGCGTCCCATTTCCGCATACACACGGGCCAGGTGGAAGTGCGTCGGGGCCATGGCGGCCGCATTGACCGGGTACAACTCCAGACTGCGGCTGAGGTCCTGAACCGCCTCGTCCAGACGACCGAGGCGGTGGTAAATGACACCGCGTGTCTCAAGCAGATCAATGTACTCCGGCCGCAACTGCAGGCCCCGGTTCGCCAGTTCCAGGGCCTTCTGATACTGCCGCTGCTCCTCGCAGAGAAGCCATGCGAGGTTGTTCAACGCAAAGACATCGTCCGGGTCGATCTCCCGGATCTTCTGGTTCAGCGCGATCGCTTCGTCTGACCGCCCCGTCACTGTGGCCAGGTTCGCCAGCAGGTGGAGTGGAGCCAAAGCTTGCGGATGGCGTTCGATTTCCGATCGCAGCAGTCGTTCGGCAACCTCAAGCCCCTTCTGCCGGCCGTCGGCAATCAGGCTGCGTGCAACCGCTATCGCGACGGCCGTGTCATCCGGGTGCTTGGCGCGCCAGTCCGCGAGAAGACGATCCACTTCGGTCCATCGCTCGGCAGAAAGCAGCAGCCCGGCCCACATGATGACCAGCGATGAATCGGCCGGCTCTGCCTGCATCAGGCCCCTGACGATCTCCGCCGCCTCATTTGGCTCCCCCGTGCGATACAGCACTGTCGCCAGGGCAATCTCGCCCTGCTTCCGCGCCGGCCCGGTCTGCCGACCCAAATGCTGGCGAAGAAGCCGGACGGCTTCCTGCGGCCGGTCCGAGTACAGATAGGCATAGGCCAGTTGCGAAACCGCGTTCATGTCGTTGGGGTCCTGGTCGATCAGGCCCTTGAGGGTCGGCACGGCCAGCATAGGCGACCGGCGGGCCTCTGCCTGGGCCTTGAGCAGCAGCAGTTGGCGGTTGTTCGGGTTTTCGGCCAAGCCTCGAAGTACGACGTCCATCGCCCTCGCCAATTGGTCCTCGCGCAGCTCCAGCATTCCGAGCAATTCCCAAGCCTCGGCGAGGTTCGGGTTCTTCTCCGTGATCTCGCGAAGTAGCGTGCGCGCCTGCTCGGCAGCCGGCGCTGTCTCGTGTCGCAGCAGCGCCCGAGCCTTTTGCAACTGCAACCCCGTGTCTTGCGGATGCACTTGGAGCGCCTTCTCGAGCAGAACCTCCGCTCGCTGAAAGAGAACCGGATCGCCCGAATTGAAGAACAGGAACAGCGCCCGCTGCTGGGCCGGCAGACTGTCCGCGGCCAGTTCCAGGGCCTTCTCGATGTCGGCAATGGCCTCTGCCAGGCGTCCCGTCCGGAGGAAGAAATCGGACCGCGACATCCAGACCTCCGCCTTCTCGGGTTCCAGAGCAACCATCTGGTCGTAGTCGGCCCGTGCCTGGTCATACCGCTGCAATGCCTCGTAGGTCCTGCCGCGCAGCAGCCGCGCGAAGACGCTGTCCTGTCGTGCGATGGCCTCGCCACAGAGGCGCAGCGCCGCATCGGCGTCGCCGCGTTCGACATCGAGTTGCACCTGGGCGACCAGAACCGAGACCGAATCGGGGTCCTTCGCCTTCACGGCATTGAGGGCCGCCTGGGCCTCGTCGTATTTCTTCTGTGCTCCCAGAATCGCTACCAGTCGCAGACCAGCGGCGGTATCATTCGGGTCCTGTCGAACGAGGTTCTGCAGGATGTCGGACGCAGACACCAAGGCATCCCGCCGCGCAGCAGAATCGCTGGCCATGGCGCTGCGCCGCAAATACCCCTGCAGCTGGAGTCTCTGAATGTCCGGATCGTAAAGATCGCGCGACTTGGCCCGATCGAGAATCTCCTGCGCTTCCTCATCCTCGCCGGCCTGGTAGAGGGCCTGCACCGTCCGCGTGACCACTCCGATGTCATTGGGCCATCGCTGAATCGCCTCTCGATACGTTGCCAGCGCCAACTGCAGATCTCCGGCCTTCTCATACGCGGCCGCCAGCAGCAAACGACTGGCACGATCCTCCGGATTGACCAGCAGGTTTTCCTGAAGCAGTCTGACGATCTGACCGTAGTAGCTCTGAAATCCTTCGGATAGAATCCAGACCCTCGCCTGCTCCACGCGCCACTGCCAGCCGTCCTGCCCTTCGATCGACTTGATCTGATCCACAAGGGACTGCGACAGCGCCGGGTCCTTCAACACGCGATCAAGCGTCAAGAGCCGGCGTTTGGCTTCAATATCCTCCGGGAACTCCTTCGACAGATCCGTCAGAAGTCCATAGAGCGGCTCATTTCGGTCCCAGGAGGCATACAGATCGGCCAGAAGCATGCCAAGACTTCGACGGCCCGCCTTGTCCATTCTGGACATGGCGTCGCGAACAACGGCATCGCATTGCGACCGATCGTTCTGCCGGTTCAAGAGCAAGGCAAGGTGTCTGACAGGCTCCGTGCTCTGCGGGAACCTCTCGACCGTCTGACGCAGCAACGAGACCGCCTCGGGTCCCTTGCCTTCGTCCACGTACAACTGCGCCCGCAGGAGCGCGGCCGTATACCCTTCCTTCTGGTCTTTTTCCAGTTGAGCAAGCATCGCCGCGGCCTCGGCATGCCTGCCCTGGAACATCGCGGCCTGGACGCGGAGCAGTTCGACCTGGGTTGGATCAGCGGCCACCTTGCTCAGCTCGGCCAGTCTGGCTTCGAGACTGCTCCAAGCCCCGCGTGTGGATTCGGAATCACCCGCGCCGGCCACCATGCGCATACGGGCCTGGATCTCGAGGAGCGCGGCGCTGCTTCGCAGTTCCGGGACCTTTCCGTCCGCCGGTTCGGGCACCAGTCGCTGTACCTGCAGGGCCTGCTCGAGCACACCGGGCCAGTCCTCGGCCTGGGCCAGCAACTGTGCCAGAGCCAGGTGGAACTGCGGGACGTCCGGCATATCAGAGACCAGCAGACGGAGCTGTTCGATCGCCGCGTGGAGGTCCCCCATCTGCTGGAGAACAGAGGCCAGGAACATCCGGACCGGAGGAAAGTGGCCGCGCCATGTGCGGTCCCGACGCGACTGATAGCCTAATGCAATCGCCTTTCTCCAGAAGGTCGCCGCCTCCTGCAACTGCCCTTTTTGCTGAGCGAGGTAACCTTCGAGAAAGGCCGTGCGGGCTGGCTCCACGTCCTTCTTCCGCATCTGGAGGATACAATCCGTCGCCTGTTCAAACCGCTTGGATCGAATCAGCAGTTCCGCCGCCCAGGGCAGGAAATCCCATGGGTAGGCCGCCATCTCATTCAGACCCGCCTCCGCGACGGTCTGCATCTCCTGCTCGGAATTGGATTGGATGGCCATCATCGCCCAGTATCGCCAGAGGTCGGGCTCCCTCGGCGTGGTGGCCCGCAGCGCGGCAATCTGGGCCCGGGCCTGGTCGTAGGCGCCGGCAAGGATCAGCTCGGCGATCAGACGCAGATGTACCTCCCGATCCGAAAGGTCCAGACTCGCGGCCCGTTCGAAATCCGCGATCGCATCGGCATGGTCCCCGCTTCGTCGCAAGAAGGAACCACGCACAAGATAGGCTAGAGCAGACTGCGGATTGGCCCTGACGGCCTCCTCAAACCAGTAGTTGGCTGGCTGGTTGACTTCCGCCGGCTGCTCTGCGGCCAGCAACCCCATGACTTCGTAGGCCGCCACGTGATCCGGATGATCGTGGATCAGACGCGCCAACGTCTGCTGCGCCTGCCGAAAATCCCTCTGCTGAATCAAGGCCACGCCCAGATACTGTCGGATCGTCGGATCGTCGTTGTGCTCCAGGAACTGTCGGGCCTTCAGTTCGGCTTCACCGGGACTGCCGCTCAGATAGATGGCGATCAGCCTCTTGGCGGCCTCGACATTGCCCGCATCCAGCCGGAGCACCGTGGAATACGCTGCGATCGCCTGTTGGATGTTGTTGGAGGTGTTGGGTCGGATCTTCTCCTGCGCTTGGCCGTATCGCAGCAGTTGGACAAGATCATCACCGTTAATGGTCAGATAGCGGCCGATTTGTTTGGCCGCCTCCTCCCAGTTCTGCTCGGCAAACGCCTGTTCGCCCAGAGGAAGGGCCTCCTCCGCAAGAGTGCTCCGCTGCCACTTGTGCAGGGATAGCGCCGCGGCGACCAGAACCACCACACCCACCACCAGAACGATTGCCAAGGTCCAATTGAAGTATCGCTGCGCCATCAGATGTATCCTTTCCACTGAATCAGGGCGATTTCCTTCGGCCGGGGTTCTTGCGCCGCACGCCCTCGTCCACACCGCCGGGTACGATCGTCTCACCGCGGCCCGGCGACGGCGAGATCAGAACTGACGGATGAAGTTGGCCACCATCTTTCGGAACGTGCACCAACATACCCACAGGTCCATTTGCGGAGAGAGCTCCTGCACGTACTTGGTGTCGTAGTAGATCCATTCCTGGAAGTCTTTAAAGGGCTCGCGCGTTCGATAGACCTGCCACAATCCTGTGATGCCCGGCCGTACGGAAAGCCTCGCGTCACGCCACGACGGACACAGCGTGTTCTCCGATTCCGGCGACGGTCGCGGTCCCACAATACTCATCTGTCCACACAAGACATTGACAAACTGAGGGATTTCGTCCAGATAGGTTTCTCTCAGGAAGCGCCCGACCGTACTGATCCGAGGATCGTCGGCCATCTTGAATTGCGGTCCGTCCACCTCGCTGACGAAACGCAGCTTGTCCTGAATCTCGGCCGCCCCGACGCGCATCGTCCTGAACTTGACGCAATTGAACGGGCGTCCGTGAAGACCCTGACGCTTGTCTCGGAAGAACACGGGCCCGGGCGAATTGATTTTGATTGCCAGGGCAATCAACGGCACCACAGGGGCAAACAGGATCAGGACAATGCTGGCGACGATCACATCCACGATCCGCTTGAAACAACCGGGATACGAGAAACGGGGCCAGGTGCGGAAGACGGTCTGGCGAGTCGGACACAGCGGTTTCGTCGCGAACCGAGGCGCTTGCGGCGAACAGAAGCGTTCGGACGCCGTCCCATCGTCGGGGTCCGAAACAACGCAGCGGTGAAACGCGTGATCCGGCCGGACGGCAACCCGTGGCCCCACGATCGACGAGTCGACCAAAGCGCCTCGCCCCACCGTGCAGCCGTCGCAAAGGATGCTGGGGCCGACGATCACCGCCCCCGGCTCGATGCACACACCGCGTCCCAGAAGCACCGGACCCACGAAGCGCGCGTCACGCGAAACATGCTGGTCCCCACCGTATGCATACACCTGCCTGCCGAACGAGACCTTCCGAGCGGCCCCTCGCGGCGGGCCGTGGGTCAACACCATGTCGGACAGGGCCAAAAGCCCATCCAGGGACGCCAGATCGATCACGGAACCAGCCATAGAAACGGCCTCGACGCTCGCGCCACGCGCCCGGCATCGCGCGATCATCTCCCCGAATTCCCGGGGCAGACCATCGCTTAGAACCGCCCCCGCGTGCGCGGACCGGATCAGCAGATGATGAGGCCAGTCCACCGGCAACGGCACCGGCTCCATCGCGTCCCTGTACAGCCGCCGGTACCCGACCAGTTCTCCCGTTTCCGCCAGGCGGATTCGTTCCTGATACGCCAGCAGTCCGGGCACTGCCGTCATGACCAGCACATCCGACGAGGTCCTGGCCAGCAGGCGATCCGAAAGATCGTCGCTGACATGGGCAGCAAAACGCCCGTTCGAGATCATCAGCCAGGGATGGCGGCGGATGTCACCGATCTGTTGCAGGTCGAATTCCTCTGCGGCCATACATCTGCTGTCCTGCTCGGCGTCGTCCGCCGCATCCGTCCGCCAGGACGCGGGAACCACCCACACAGCGTTGCTCCGCCCCGCTCCGCCGGTCAGTTCTGAGAAATCACTGCCCCCCTCGATCGGACTACAGAGGCGATAGGCTCCGTCCAGAATCACGTCCGGCAGCGGACGGGCGGACAAGGCGTAGCGCAGTACGCTCGTCTCCAGCGCGTTTGCTCCATCGCCCTCGCCTCGGACTACAATCAGCCTCATAGCCAATTCACACCAGAGATCTACAGACTCGGCCCATAACGGTTAAAACACCGCGCAACTCACGCCTGGACACTGTCATCCGGACCTTGCGCAGAAAGCAGCATCTTCTTCTGCCGGGCGGTCTTGTGAACGGGCGGCGTCATCCGGGTGCGATACCCGTAGTTGTACCGGTAGAGGCTCTGACCGGCTCGTACGTTGCTGAGGATCGCGCCGACGACCCGAGCCCGAACGCGCGTGAATCGGTCTCTGGCTTCGGCCAGGTCCGGGGCGGTGGTCTGGCCGGCAAAACCCACCAGGATCACGGCGTCCGTCAGCTTGGCCCACACGATGGCGTCGGGGAAAGCCAACGCCGGCGGTGTATCGACAATCACGTGCTCGTAGTCCCGACCGATCTTGTCGATCTGTTCGGCGGCCTTGGGGGAAGCCAGCAACTCATAGGGGTCCGCCAGATTGCGCGCGTTGGCCGCCAACACATGCAGGCCGCTCCCGGGGACCGCGCAAATGATTCCGCGGGGGTCCTCTCCCAGAAGCACTTCCTGCAGCCCCCCGGAGCCGTTCGGCACATTCAGCATGTACCGCACGTCAGGCTTCCGCAGGTCGCCGTCGATCAGAAGCACCTTCTTGCCCGACTTGGCCAGGCTCGTCGCCAGATTGACCGCAAAAGTCGTCTTGCCTTCCCTTGTGCCGGGACTGCACACCGCCAGCCTCTTGGGCATGCCGCCGTCGGTAAGCAGTCCGAGATTCGTGCGAATGGTCTGGTAGTCGCTGGCGATCTGTTCGGCAAACTGTGCCGGTTTGATCGTATGGGAACTTGTGGTCGTTCCCAGCACGGGCAACCCCAGATAGCGCGTCATGTCTTCCGGCGTCTGAAGCGTCTTGTCCATCCTGGACCGGAGAAAAGCCAACCCGGCTCCCGCCGCCAGACCCCCGAAGAACAGAGCGATCGCCATTTGCGGCCGGCGATTGTCCGTCTGGACGACATAGGCGGAATAGGCCGGCGTGATCCGCGGACGTCCCTGACGCTCCATCTCCATTGTCTTGATTTGACGACTGATCTCCTCGTACATCTCCCGGTCCATCGCCAGGTTGAACTGAAGGTCCTGGATCTGCAGGTTGGTCTGACCGACCTTCTGGGTCTTGGTGTCCTGATCCTTGAGCTCTCCGCGGAGCTTTTCCTGATGGGCGAGGAGTTGCTGCAATTCCAACTGGGCGTTCTGCAGTTTCTGCCGGGCGACCGCCGCCAGGCGCTCGTTGAGGCCTTCGTTGAATTCCTGCTCCAGAGCCTCGCGCTTGGCCTCCAACGCCTGTTCGAACCGTGTCAGCAGTTCCTCCTGTTGCGTGAGGGCCGGGTTTCCCGGCTTGAAAGTCTGCTTGGCCACCAGCAGGTCACGTCGCATCTGCACGATGTTCTGCGACAACTGCTGAAATTCCGGGTCGGAATTCACGTATTCTTTTCGGGCGGCTAGGATCTGTTCGGCAGGCATATTGACATCCGTAGCCGCCTGGGCCAGCACCGCCACATTGGCTTCCAGCGCCAGTCGTCGGCCTTCCAGCGCGATCCACTGCGACCATAAGGTGTTCTGCGTCTGCAGCTCCATGTCGTGTCGCGTGTCCAACACGGTGGTACCGTATTCCTCCGCGAGTCGGCGGATAGTCTCCGTCTGCGAGGTGATCTTATTGAGCAACTGCGTTCGGGTGTCGGTCAGAATCCGGATTCTGGCATTCTCGGCTTCGGTCGAATCGGTACCGTATTTGTTCTGATAGTGTGTAAGAAAGGCGTTTACGATCTGGATGGCCTCGGTGGAATCCGTTGCCTTCATCGTGACGGCCATCAGTTCCGTCTCCGGCACCTGGCCGGCCGAGATCACTCCATGGGCCACGGCGTTCTTCAGCACGGCGGCCGGGTCCGGCTTGCCGGTCGAGGGCAGGAGCAGGGCCTTGAGCTTGCCCAACGGGCTTTGCGGCTCACCACTGAAGATCCGCAGATCGCGACCCGCCAGATCGTCGGCGATTCTTTGGAGAACCGGACCGCTGGTCAGAATGGTGACCTGCGTATTGACGAAGTCGCGGTAACCCAGACTGCCGCCACTGCCTTGGGTCTCTCCTGTAAGGATCCTCTCGACCACCGGGGCAACGCGCACGGCACCCTGAACCGTGTAGACGGGCTGGACAAAGAACCAGATCAACGGCAGCCCCACCGCACAGACCAGAACAAGCACCCCCAGGACGATGTACCATCGCTTTGCGATGCTGCGCAGCACGTTCGGCTTCGGCCGCACGGACGCGTCGGATTCCAGGTCCAACGGAACGTCGTACGCCGCAGGTTTCTGTTCGATCACCTGATCCAGGTATTTTTCGAGATTGTTCATTGCCCCATTCTCCTATGTCAAGAGTCCGGTATCTGCCGCGGTTGTCGTCGCGTGATCACCGTCGGCGACAGCTCCGTCGGCGGAGTGGTCAACCGCGCCAGAAACCACAACTCTCCCACTACCAGAGCCAGTGCCAGAGGCATCATGGCGTATCCGCCAAAATCGTGGAACAGCTTCTCCACGTGTTCGCCTTTGAGAAACGTGAACGCCACCGCGGTCATGGTGAGTCGCACTGTGTTACAGAACAGGGCGATCGGCAGGCTGGAAATCAGAATCACCAGCTTCTCCCACCACGCGCGTCTTGCCAAGAGCACGACCAATCCGCTGATCACCACGAAGGCGGTGATCATCCGCAGACCGTTGCAGGCCTCGGCCACCGCCACACGCGTGTTCTCCACGGTAATGATATTGCCCTCCCTGGCCACTTCATACCCCGCCAACTCCAGGCAAAAAACCGCGGACGTCGTGGCCCAACTCTGGAGCGGCACCGCCAGCGCCGCCTGAACCCGATTCGGCCACGGGAGCATCAGGCACAAAAACACCAGCGTCGCCGCCAGTTTTCGCAAGAAGGCCCAGCCCAGCAGCAGCACGGCAATGGCGACGATCGACATGAGCACAGAGAGCCTCTCGGCTGAGCCGAACATCAGGTAGAGCCCCAAGCCTCGGACGGTCTGTGCCGCAAGGAAAAGAAGAATGCCGGCCCATACCGCCGGCCGCACGGACACCGCCTCGAAATCGCGCCGGCGAACCCAGAGCGCATACGCCGCCAGAAACGGAACGAGCAGGCCGGCCGAGTATTCGTCATTCCTCCGCCAGACCTCGTACAGATCCATAAACGTTGGCCAGTAGGACCACAGGAACGCCGCCAGAACAATCCACCCTCCGACGAGGTACCCGGCCTGCCGCGGAGACATCCGGGCTCTCGCCGGCAACTTGTCCATCAGCTCCTGCACTCGATCCGTGAGGCGCGCCTTCCAACACCTCCGGCTTTTCAGGCGCTCCTCTCCCATCTTCCTCGCCCGGCCAGCTGCCACCGTCCGTTCGGCGACCGCGGCCCCATCGGCCAGCACCGCTGCGCTGTCGAGAACCGATTCAAAAACCTCACAGCGGTTGCCCACGCGTGCGTCCCTCCACAGCACACTCCTGACAACGACGCTTTCGCGACCGACAACGGCACCGGGTCCGATAACGGCCGGACCAACGATCATTGCTCTTTCAAGGATGCGCGCCTTTTCCCCAACCTCTACGGCTCCCCATATCCTCGCGGAAGGGTGAACCGAGGCCTGCGGCGCGACCCGAGGCCCCCCGTGCGGCCCTTCGACCTGACCCGGCTCGGCGTATTCCATCAGGTGTTTCGATACGGCGCGCAGATAACCGCAGCGGTCGTGGAAACTCCCAACCTCTGTGGCCAGGACAAACGGCCGGACCACGCCTCCGGCTCGCAGGATAGATGGAATGAGCCCTTCCTTGATATCGGAATAGCCGGCCGCAGGAATCAACCGCAACACATCGCGCTTGCATAAGTAGATTTCCGCAGGGGCTCCCGGCACGTCGCTATCGGGCCGTTCCGGGTTGAACACCATGGTCAGGTCGGCGCCGTGCAAACGATGCGACTCGATGAGACTTCGCAACGGCGGCGGTGACACCATGCTGCCTGAGAAGACCATGATCAAATCGCCGGTGTCCGACCCCACCGCGTCCCGAAGACACCCCGCGGTGCCACCGGTCAGGTCTTCGTTCAGCGTGGTGATCTCCAACCGGTGACGCTGACGAACCGGCTCGATATACTCGGAAATGTCGTTCTCACTGCAGACCACAGCCCGACGAATCCCCTCCTGTGCCAAGTGGTCGAGCAACCGTTCGAGCGCGGGTCTGCCCGCGATCGGCCACAGCGCCATGGGCAAACGCGCCGCCAGCGGACAACGTCCGAAATCCTGCCGCCCGACGAGTACGACGGTCCGAATATCCAATTGCTCTGTCAGAAGGTTACCTTCCATCAGTCCAAGTCTTGTCCCAATCCATGCGCCGATGGAAACAAGAACCCTTGTCCGAACGTCCGTTCTGCCTGGCCCGTATTTGGAACGGGACGACCCCGACGCACTGCCGTGTCCGTCCGCGTCCCTGGGGAACGACTTGGGATACGCACAGACGCAACGACGCCGGCGTGTAATCTCGTCCTCCTCTCATGCGTAGCCTCGGGGCGTCTGGAACCCTTTCAGCTGTGCCGTTCGATACTTCGTCCTCTTGGAACGCATCGGATCCCTGGAAGACCACAGCATGTTCGCCACCCTCCGGTGACATGCTATCAAACCGCACACTTTGCATCCAGCCAATTCCAGAGCCGCGAGCGCTTTTGGGACGGTTTCCATACCGACCACAAGGTCCGATATCCTATATGTCACAGATGGGCTCGGGGTCGGATAACAGGGAGCTATCCGTCAACGGCCCCCTTGGGAATATCGGCACTTTCGCGGGCGGGATAAACCCAGATGCGCACTTGGCATGGCAAAACACGGAACCCGCATGGAATCCTTCGCCGTACGCCCGATGCGGACCGGCGCGAACGCGCCTGCTGCTTTGCTGTCAATCTCCGCCGATCACCACGAGCGTCTCGTGCAGGGAGTTCGCGCTGATAGGGATGATCTCACCGGTACCAAAGCAACCTCGCAAGTCGCGCACCGTCGATTCGGCGCCGCGGCATAACGGATCTCAAACGTGTTGGTTTCGCCGCGAAGAAGTCATCAACTCCTCGGACGAGATGATTGAACCGGAACGGGGTTCCCGGCATCAGGACGATTATATCACAGCCCCGACGTACTCAACTCCACGGTACTTGCGGGCCAATGCCGGCCATTGGACCAGGAACAAATCGACAAAGGGACGAGCCAGTCGGCCGGACAGAGACAAACGATGGACGTTTGTGATGCTATCCAGCCAGATCACTCTCGCTCCCGCCAAATGACCGAGTACGGCGGCCATGCATCCTGGGGCCGCTCCGGTACTGATGACCACATTCGGGCGTTCCTGGCGAATGATGCGAAGACACCGGAGGAATACTCCAATGACGCGCAGCGGATGCTGCCGATTGCATTCGCCGACGACATGCACTTCGCCGGTTTTGCCCAAGGTATCCCGGACCACATCGACAGTGGTGATCCAGCAGACTCTCTGGCCGGACCAGACCTTGGCGATCTTCAAAAGCTCACTGAGGTGCCCTCCTGCCGAGGCCACCAAACAAATCCTCCGCTGCTTCTCGGTCGTCACGGTGCAAAACTCCCAATGATACAACAACTCGCAGTCCTGCTCTTGGAAGACCCACGAGATGTACTATAGTGTACCAAAAACGTCACCCTAAGTCAATCGACCGGACAAAACAGTCTATGCGTTCGGCCACCGCATCTGGATCGGCCGTCCGAGGGCGGGGGCTGAAGGATTTCAGTCGGGTCAACTTGGCGGCCACTTCTCCAGGTGTATGAGCGACCAGGATGTGTCCCAAGGCCTCAAACTCGTCCGCCAGAGCCACCTGATGATCGTTCACGACCTCGCCATATTTCTTCCGCCGGGGCATCGCCAGGAGCGGCTTTCCACTGTCCAGGGCCAGCATGATCGTGCCCATCCCGGCATGACCGATAATGGCGCAAGCCTCGTGGAAACGACGGTCAAACGTCTCCTTATCGAGGGTGGCCACCGCCTCGAAGTGCCGGGGCTTGTAGGTGGTATCTCCGATCTGCGCGAAGACCTCGTCGCCCAACTCGTACGCGTCGAAAAAATCGTCCACCGCCCGAACGAGACGGTCGAACGGAAACTGTGTCCCGACGGTCAGGAAGATCATATCACGGCCCCGACATACTCCACCCCCCGGTATTTGCGTGCCAGTTCCGGCCACTGGACCAGAAACAGATCCGCAAACGGGCGGACCAACCGGCCGGATAGAGACAAGCGATGAACATTCGTAATGCTGTCCAGCCAGATCACTCTGGCCCCTGTCAGATGACCAATCAGGGCCGCCATGCATCCTGGGGCCGCCCCCGTACTGATCACGACATTGGGTCGTTCCTTCCGTATGATGTGAAGGCACCGAAAGAACACCCCGACGACGCGCAGCGGATGCTGGCGGTTGCATTCGCCAACAACGTACACAACTCCGCCGCCTCCCAGAGAATCACGGACCACTGCGGTCGTAGTGATCCAGAACGTCGTATTCCCCGACCAGACGTTCGCAAGCTTGAGCAGTTGGCTCAGATGGCCACCGGCGGAAGCCGCCAGACAGATCTTCATTTCGCCGTGCATACCGGCACCTGCCCAATCGTCTTTCGGTCGACTTGCGGAACAATAGGAGCCCCACGACAAACATCTCTTCGGACAATGTCCACCGCAACCGGATCCACAAATCGCACCGCTGCGTCAGAATCCCGCCAGGCACCCGTTCTGTGCGAGAGAAATTCGGTCTCGCTTGTTGGGGAGAGAAGCTCCGACAGGCTGCGTAGTCCTCGGCCGACCGATCCTGCAGCCAGACCAGAAATCGGCGCCAAGCCGTCAACTGTCATATCCGTTCAATGCCCCTTTCGCTTCGACGAACCTGATTCGGCTGACACAATCGGGAAATCCTATTGGCCGTCAGAAGACGGAGCAACTGCTCTCGTCTGAGGAATCGGACCACATCGATTGGCACTTCGCGCCTGATACCGCAGAGGCATCCGTAGGCAAATCCCAGCAGGCGAAGAACACCTCCGATCAAGTACGGCCGCTCTCGGACGCAGCGACGCAGCGTCTTTGCCAAGACGAACAACGGGTGGGAACCAACACCGCAGTCCGCCAGCCCTTGCTTGAATCGTGCGCACAGAATCGACTTGGCACTGCCTGTCCCCGTGGGCCGATGGTGCAGAACCTCGACGTCGGGGAATGACCATGCCTTCCAGCCCTTGATTCGGGCCATCACGCACGCGCATGTGTCCTCCCCGCCGCACGGCAACGGAAGGAGACCGCCGATGTCCTCAAAACACGCTCTGCGCAGGACCATGATAGCCTTGGGTGTGCTCTGTCGGTCGTGCAGAACCGGGTGCCGTCTGCCATTGATGAGGTTCTCATAGACGCCGGAAGCAATCCCCAGCAACGGGTCGTCGCGAAACCGGGAGATGATCGCCTCGTAGTAGTCGCAAGGCAACGAGATGTCAGCATCGAGTATGGCCAAGAACTCATACTCGATCTCGGCAAGGGACTGCAGTCCCTCCTGGATCGCATAGACGTTGCTGGCGTAATATGCCTGCCCCGGGACTCTCTCCCGACGCAGGTAGCGCATCCAGTCGTATTGGCGGGCATAGCGCTGGACGATCTGTGGTGTCTGGTCCGTCGACCCATCGTCGACAACGACCCAGCGGACCGGCCGGACCGTCTGGTGCAAGACGCTTTCAATCGTCCGTTCAATATATGCCGCCTCATTGAAGGCCGGCGTCACAATAACGTATGTCGGTTGCTCTGTGGTCACGGAACACTCCCACGGTCACAGTCAGGCGGATACGCCACGCTTGCAGGAGAGACGGGCCCAGCCCCCCAGGCTTCTGACACAGCCTCGCGCATAGACCGCGGCATTGGCGAAACCCCGGCCTCGCTCGCGCGGCACCACCAGGGCCCGGAGGAACCAGTAAGGCACACGAAGCCCGTACCAGAGGGCCGTCAGAAGACACCCCGTGGCGTACGACCAGAACGACCGATGTTTTCGGAGAAACCGCAGAATCCCGCTGCGCAGTTGCAGTGTCATCTCCGACTTCGCCTGTTCGCTGCTCTTGCCGCCGAGGTGAACGATCTCGGCCGTCGGCGTAAAGAGGACCTTCCAACCGGCCTGCCGGAAACGATAGCACCAGTCGGTCTCTTCGGCATACATGAAGAACCCCTCGTCCAGGGTTCCGACCTGCGCGATGGCCTCGCGACGGACCAGCATGAAGCAGCCGGAGATGACCTCCACCTCACGGGCATCGTCGTGGTTCCACCACGTCATGTGCTCGCGTCCGAAGATCCGGCTCCGGGGAAACGCCTTATATAGATAGGTACTTGAGAGCATCAGGTTCAGCACAGATGGATACATCGAGCACGTCCGCTGGAGTGTGCGGTCGCCATTCAGAACACGGCAGCCCACCACGGCGGCATCCGGATGGGCGTCGGCAAAGGCCACCGTTTTGGCAATCGCCTGGTCCAGCACGACCGTGTCGCTGTTGAGCAACAGGACATACCGCCCTGCCGCCAGCGCGATTCCCTGATTGTTGGCCGCCGCAAACCCGCGGTTCTCCGCGTTCTCGATCCGTCGAACGTGTGGAAACTCGTCTCGGACCATGGCGACGGAGTCGTCGGCCGACGCGTTGTCCACGACAAACACCTCGTAGCGGACCGCTCCGGCGTTTTTGTCGATGGACTTAAGACAATCCCGAAGGATGTCGCGCGTGTTCCAACTGACGATGACAATCGATACGTCTACAGGCTTTTCCATGCTCACGCCGATAGGCAGTCACGGCTTCTTCGAGACGCAACTGCCGGGGGTTGGAGAATACCCATCCGGTGATGGCCAAGGTCAGGTACAGCAGCAGAATGATCTGCCCGAAATAGGAAACGCCGAAGAAGGAAACGCAGTGCCCGAAAAGCGAGATGCAGATCCCCCAGAACAGCCACTGATGCCCCGCCGAGATCGGACGCAGGGAGGCGCTTCCCACTTTGGCGACCGCCCGGACGAGAAGGACGACGAACAAAATGAGGGTGATCAAGCCGCCTCGCACCCCCTCCAGCACGTATTGGTTTGTGATGTCTTGCAGTCCCCAGCCCCAGTGGGCCGTCCCGCGCGTTCCCAACACCGCCCACTCGGCGAAGTGGTTGACCGCCTCATTGATCAGATGATACCGATGCCAGCCCGTCGAACCTCCGACCATGTTGATCCGAGCGATCAGGTGCCACACAGGAGCCTTCATGACGATATGCAGAGCCACCAGCATCGCCACGGTACACCAAGCGGCCAGACGACCGTACTGGCGGTATTGAAACAAGGGCAGCAAGGCTCCTATAATCATCAGGGTCAGAAGCGGGGTGCTGGATCGCGTGGCGATAACGATGAATACCGTGGCCGCGGTCGCCGCGACGTAAAGCCACTTGTGCGTCTCGGTCTTCCAGAGCCCCACGAAGAGGGGGACCACCGTCGCCCAGAAAAGCCCCAGCATAATCGAATGTGGAAAGGACGCCTGACACCGGTACTCCCCTTCCCGCACCACGGTACCAACGCGCCCCAGCACCACAAACGGATTCTGCCCTGTGGTCCATTCGAGACCCACCAGGACAACCATCACCAGGGAACAGACCGCCAGAATGCGGCCGACCTGCTTGATGTCGTCCAGCTTTGTGACGCTCTTGCGGAACAGCCAGTACATCCCGAGGCAGTCAAAAAGGGTGCCGCACCGGTTCACGACCGCCGCGAAACTGCCCCATCGCAGAACATAGATGATCGCGCCGCACAGGGCCCACGCCACCACGAGCTTGTCGAACGAATTGAAGGTCACAGGCTTGCTGTCCTCTTGGCACAGGATGCGCAGGACCCCCACCGCCACGAGGATTCGCAGGACGGTGAAATCCAGGTCCGCGATGATGACGCGCTGATCGGCCGGAACGAAACAGGCCGCCACGATGTACGGCAGTAGGAAGTATCTCTTCGGCACCAACAGAGTGGCCAGCGACAGAATAATCGCAAGGGCGATAGTCCCTTGAGTAATCATGGACGTGCGGCCCTCCGGCGACGGTGACGTTCGATCATCCCGAACGGGGCGAAGAAATAAGCCAACGGCTTATAGTAATAAGGATCGGTCGGATGCAGCCTCAGGCAGAACCCCGCCGTCCTCAGGGCATCCGTGAGACGACCGGCCCTTCGCAGGTCGAGTACGCTCTCCATAAAGTGCGGTACCACCGCCTCGCGCTGCCGGTACGCCCGGCGCGGGGAGAAGCGCTCGTATCGCAGCGAGTGAGCCGCGGGGTCCAGCCCCCGTCGGCGGCAGGCCCGCTCCACAGCCTTCTGTTCCATCGTGCGGTTGCGACTCGGGTCCACTCTGCTGCTGGAGTCGATGCTGATGCGATAGGAATAGAGGCACTCCCCCAGCACCAGCATCGGGTATCGTTCGCCCACCTGGAGCACGTAATCCAGGTCCTCCGCGACTCGCAGGCTGGGTTCAAATCGGATGTCCGAAACCATAGCCATCCTGTACATGGGCGTCGGGCCGTGCGCAGGCATGATGAACCTGTCGATGTCCTCGCGACACTGCTCTGGACTCTTGCCGGCGAAGCGCGGCGCGATCCGTCGGTCGCCGACGATCAGCTCGTGCCCGGAAAAGGCCGCGGCGATGTCCGGATGCTCCCTCAGGCAGCAGACCAGCCGCTCCACACGCTGCGGATGACTGATGTCGTCGGCGTCCTGCGCCACGTAGAAATCTCCTGTCGCACACGCCAGTCCCGTGTTCATCGCGGCGGCCCGGCCGGCGTTCGCCTGGGAGAGGACGCGAATGCGGGGGTCCCGGATATCGGCAATGGCGCCGAGAGAATCGTCCGTGCTCCCGTCGTCAATCAGAATGATCTCCAGATTCGAATACGTCTGGCCCAGCACGCTTTCCAGTGACGATCGCAGATGCCGGCGCATGTTGTACACCGGCATCAGAATGGATACCAGAGGCCCGCCCATGTCAGGAACGACCTCGCTGCGCCTGCTTTCTTGACCGCAGTCTCCGGACGCAGGTGCTCACGCCGGATGCAAACTGCGATGGAAGTGCCTGAGCCAATTTCGCGACCAGCCAGAGATACCGGCGCAGCGAGACCCCTTTCACATCGGCCCATTGCAGGTAATAAGAAGGATGAATCAAGGCAAGCGGCCGATTGTCGCCACCTACTTGCTCGCCCCGGAGGTCAGGGCGGTTCTCCAGCAGATCGTTCCGCACATACAGCAGCGCATTCTGGGCATACCACCAGCAGACGTTCGGGTTGCGCCACACTCGTCGTCGAAGACAATCAACCGGCTCAAAACCGCAACGGGAAAACAGACCGGCCCAGTACTCAGGCCACTGCTCGTTCACATGGCGCGTCCCCCC